>Ga0310696_10001607_pt1 | contig 32352 bp, 26 predicted proteins | sample AusTroGonzalo_MG_4_FD_203885 | JGI IMG/M metagenome (GOLD analysis project Ga0310696, IMG submission 203885) | Bovine rumen microbial communities from tropical cattle in Woodstock, Queensland, Australia - Gonzalo_02 (v2) (version 2) | ecosystem: Host-associated > Mammals > Digestive system >... | reverse complement strand
GCGGCATACACGGGACCGCCCAAGCCAAGTTCGCCGCGGGCTGCAAGGAACCCGGCGGGGATCATCACTACTTCGCTGGGGAAAGGAATGAACGAAGACTCCACCGCCATGAACACAAACACAAACAAGAGGCCCCACTGGGGCGCAAGCGCCGCCACGGTATCGAGATGTGCAGCGATAGTCTCCAGCATCAGGCAGTCCTCCACTTGCCGAGGCTCCTGCCTGGCATCTTGTCGTCCGTTGCAATCGACGGACGTATCGTCGTGCAGCCTATCGTGCCGAGGGCGGACGAGAGAACGCGGAAGTGTTCGTCGTTCTCGAACGTACCGACGATCGCGCCTCCAGAGCCGGCAAACTTCGCGCTCGCGCCCGTGCTTCTGGCCGTCATCACCATGCGGCGGTTTTCGTCGGCAATGTCGAAGATGCGCGCACGCAAGTCGAAGTTGGCGTTGACCAGCGCAGGGATAAGATCCTTGCGGCCAGTCACGAGCGCGTCGCGTCCCTTCTGCGCTATGTCGGCAAATTCGCTCATCGCCGCCAGCACGTCAGCATTGCGGTTCTCGAAACGGCGACGGACGGCAGAATGCGCCTTGCCGCTTTCCTCGGCGCGGTTGGCGTCGTACGCGACATAGACGTTCGGCAGAAGCGAGATATCGAGCCTCTCGTATTTGCCGTGGTTGTTTGCCTCGACGAACGAGCGCTCGAAGTCCATGAAGACAAGTCCATTGTAGATCTGTATGACGCGATCCTGAAAGCCGCAGTTTATGCCAAGCTCGCGTTCCGCCTCAAGGCAGAGCGTCGGCATTATGTCCAGCGGCAATTCGACTTCGTAAAACGCGACCAGCCCCTTAAGCATGGCGGAGCATATCGCAGAAGACCCGGAAAGACCGACGAGGCGAGGAATGTTTATCTTGTACGACGCGGTGAAATTCCTCCGCGGCAACGCAATGCCGTGATCCATGCAGTATTCGAAGAAACGCTTGGACACCGCCTTTAGGAGCCGTATGCCACCATAGTAGCCGTAGAGCCTCAGGTCGCGCACGAGATCTTCAGGAGACGCAAACGTCGCGTCATCGACCACGCCCGGCTTGAATCGCATTCGCTCGCTCTCCACAAGGAGCATCTCCACGCCAAAATCGCTGAAAGCGAAGCTCAGGGTCTTTCCAAAATAGCCATCGGACGGGTTGCCTAGAAAACCAGCCCGAGGGAATGAATATGCCACAATGTCTTTCATGGCGTGAATTATACCAAAAAAGTGACGAGCAGGTCACTTCCGGATTCTGCGCAGGACGATTTCCGTGATTTCAGCCGAATTAAAGAGGCGAAGCGGGAAACCCGCCCACTGGCCCGTTCCAGGCGAGACGTGCAGGTAGCGGCCAGGTGCAAACTCGTAGAGCCCGCGCACGTGGTCTTCGTTGGTGAGAGCGACAAGAATGCTCAATATCGGCATCGCCCCGCCGTGCGTGTGCCCAGAAAGCTGAAGCCGGAGGTTCGCATTCTTTGCATCGGCGCAAATCATGCCTGTAAGCGGACGATGGCAGAGCAATATGCGGAACGCACTTTGCGGAGTCCCGGCGAAGCAATCGACTGCATCGCAAACAAAAGCCAGCGGACGCTTTCCGCTGAACGCCGGATCTACCATTCCGCCGACTGTGAGCGCATCATCGCCCCTGCGCACAACAACTGGACCTGAGATTTCAGGAAACACAAGCCCAAGCCCAAGCAGTGCGCTACGCCAGCCTTTCCAGTCCCAGTACGCCTCGTGGTTTCCCGTGCATGCGAACACGCCGTCCTTTGCTCGCAGATCAGCAAGCGGAGCAAGGTCGTCGCGACGATCAGCCACGGCTCCATCCACGAAATCCCCAGTTATCGCAACGAGATCCGCGCCAAGCGAATTCACCTTCTCGACGATCCCCTCGAAGTGCGCCCGCCGAGCGGCGGTGGAACAATGCAGATCGCTCAAGTGGACGATACGGTAGCCGTCAAAGGCGGCGGGCAGGTCCTCATAAGCCACTTCCATGCGGTTGACCGAGGGAATGCGCACTCCCTCATACATTCCCCAAGCCGCCATCAAGACCGCGGCAAGTGCGAGTACAGCGGTTCTAACTCGTCTCGTCCTCGTCGTAACGGGATGGCGCAAAAGCCACATCACGCCGTCCAGAACGAGAGCAACTGTCGCAAACGCCGTAAGCAGCATCATCGTTCCATACACCCAACCGTACGACCAGATGACAAGCTGCGGCAGCTCTGGATTGAACGAATGTCCGCCGGCAAGCGCAAAGAACGCAAACTTCCCAAACGCCACGGCAAGCGCCATGGAAAGCAGAATCGTCCATTTCCTGCCAAGCCGCATCGGCCTCACCACCGCAATTATCGCATACGCCCATGCGCACGCCGATATTATCTGAAATATTATTCTCCAAAGCATGCAACAACTCCTTATGCTAATCGCGCAACCTAAGCACCATGTTCTTCTCGTCGGCGGCGTTCCCACCGTCGGAAATTAGAAGAAGCGACCTGACACCTGGCGCAAGATCGGGACCAAGGCATATCCCTTCGTAATTCGCAAGCCCCGTATTTCTCTCCCACAGCAAGGTTTTCTTCCCGTTTGCAGCCAGTTCATATATTCTCGCCCGGCAGCTGGGCATGCTTTCATCGCCCTTGACGCTGCACTCGCGCTCGAGGACGAGCAGTCGTCCGCCGCCCAGCGCGACAAGATCGCTCACGCCGGAATATGCGTATCGGCCCATGAACTTGGTGCCGGCGACAGGATCCGGACGATAGCGGATGCACTCTGCGTCCGCCGCCCAGCGCGAAGCGGAATCCGCACGTGAAAGGCGCGTAATCCTGACAAACCCCTTGTCGCCAGGCATCGGCTCCTCGTTGGACACCCACATCTCAAGACCGTCGGGCGAGATCGAAAGCGACTCAAGCGAGCGATTCCTGCGGCACTTGGAGTACGCCGCCGGGAGCTCCGCACGATCCACCTCGTGTCCGGACTCCGTGTCGAAGGCTCGCACAGAATGGTCCGTCTCGTCCGACACCCACAAGACGCCCTTCCTGAGAGGATCAACTGCGCACCCCTCCACATCGCTGCGCCCGTCAAGCTGCACCGTGCGCAGCACCATGCCTGTCGATGACGCGCCATCGCCAATTTCGACCTTCATTTCCGCTGCAGTGCCGTCGGAATCGTCAACAAGCCAATAGCGATCGGTTCCGGGAACGCGGGACACACCAGAATATTCCGCTCCTGTTATTTCACGCTCGAACTCTCCAAGAAAGGATACCGTCGCTGCAACTATAAACGCTATGGCTGTCATGTCAATTGAATCTTGAATTTTCAGATTGTGCGAACCGCAAGGCGGCTTGCGAGGGATTTAAGAAATGCGACATCGCCGGGCAGTCCGGCGAGCGCGGCGAGCGCGGCTTCCGTATGCACGGCGACACGACGCGACGCCTCCTCGCCGGAGAAAAGCCCGTCGCCGTCGATAAGATCGTCCTCGTACTGGAACGCGAGGCCAAGATTGAGCGCGTACTTGCCAATCTTTTCGACATCCGCCTCGCATCCGCCGCCCGCAAGCGCTCCCATCTTCGCCGCCGCGACGAAGAGATCCGCAGTCTTGTGCGAGTAGATGAAGTCGTCCGGAGCCTCCGTCCCATCGTGCGTTCCGCCATTCCACGCAAGCTCCTCGGCCTGTCCCGCGACAACGCCAACGCCTGCATTGCCAAGGGTCTCCACGATTGCCGCGGCATTGCGCGGAGCCTTCACCGCAACGCGGAACGCAAGCGAAAGAAGCGCGTCACCGACCAGTATGGCGTTCGCCTCGCCGAACTTCTTCCACACCGTCGGCCTGCCGCGCCGCTCAACGTCGTTGTCCATCGCCGGAAGGTCGTCGTGGACAAGCGTGTAGTTGTGGAGAATCTCTATGGCCGCCGCAGGGTACTTCGCATCGTCAGCATTCCCGCCGACGGCTATCGCAGAATGCAGGCAGAGAAGCGGCCGTATGCGCTTGCCTCCTGACTCGACGGCGTAGCGCATCGCTTCGCAGAGCGCAAGCGGACGCTCGCCGTCCTTTGGCAGACATTCCTGGAGCGTGCTCTCGACGAGGTCAAAAAGGTCCATCGTCATCCTCCGCGGCGAGCTTCTTCCTTCGCTATCGAAACACCTGCCGAGCAGCCGAGTCGATTGGCGCCCGCCTTCACCATCGCGAGGGCCGTCGCATAGTCGCGTATGCCGCCTGCGGCCTTCACGCCCATTGAATCGCCGACCGTCTTGCGCATGAGACGAACGTCTTCGACGGTCGCGCCGCCGGATGCAAAGCCGGTCGACGTCTTCACGAAATCGAACCCGACCTTCTGTGCGATCTTGCAGCCCTTTGCGATTTCGCCTTTGGTAAGGTTGCAGCATTCAAGAATGAGCTTTAGAACGACGTCGCTTCTGAACGTGCGGCACGTGCGCACCCACTGGAGAAGCTCCGTTTCGCAGACTGACGGCGCGTACTTTAGAAGACGCTGGTTCACGACAAGATCGAGTTCGTCGGCGCCGGACTCTATGGCGTCCATCGCCTCGAAGCACTTTGCGCGATTCGTGCACGCGCCGAGCGGAAAGCCTATGACCGTGCAGACGGAGACATCGCTGTCGAACAGGATGCGCGACGCCAGAGTCGCCTCCGCCGGATTGACGCAGACTGACGCAAAGCCGTATTCCTTCGCCTCGGCGCACAGTTTCGCGATCGCGTCGCGGTCGCCGTCCGGCTTGAGGAAGGTGTGGTCGATGAGACTTGCGATTTTCACAGGCGCACCCTTCTGCCTTCGATCCTGTAATTGCCTGCCGCAATTGCACGCAACGCCTCTGGATAGGCTATGTGCTCCTGGACCTGGATTCTCGCATGAAGGCTTTCAGGCGTATCGTCCTCAAGCACAGGCACGCACTTCTGCACGATGATCGGACCGGAGTCAGTTCCGGCATCCACGAAATGCACGGTGACGCCCGCCACCTTGCATCCATAGTCAAGAGCCTGCGTCCAGCTGTGCACGCCAGGGAACGCGGGCAGAAGCGCGGGATGTATGTTCAGCACCCTGTTCGGGAAAGCCGCCAGGAGCTTCGGTTTCACAATGCGCATGAATCCGGCCAGGACGACGGTATCTACGCCGGCGTTCTTCAGAAGTTCGATGCACCGGTCCTCCGCAGGTCCTTCAAGCTTCGTTTTCCATGGTGCGCAATCGAGATAGAGGCTTTCGATTCCGTGCTTCGCGGCGCGATCGAGTATCTTTGCGTCCGGCACGTCGGAGATGACCAGCTTTATCTCCGCATCAAGCGTGCCGGCCTCCACTGCATCGACTATCGACTGCATGTTGGATCCCGCTCCGGATCCAAGAACTCCAAGATGCAACTTTGCCATACCTACCCTTTCTGCTTTAACGCCTTGTCAGGCGAGGAAATCGTCGAGCTTCTTCATGAACGGTATCTTCCCGATGTCGTATGAAACGCCGAACCGCTTCTCGGCCTCCATCGCAAGCTTTATGTGCGCTACGGAGTCCCACTCCGGAATCGTTCCGTATTCCGTCGCGCCGGAAAGCGACTGCCGGGGAACCTTGAAGACGCCGGCGGCAAAAGCGACAAACGCCTCGCGATAGAGGTCGCGCACCGTGTTCAGCCTCTGCAGCTGTTCAACGGAAACTGGCGCACCCCAGTCGTTTTCGAGAAGGACGAGCAGCCCAAACGCCTGAAGCGAGCACCACCCGGGCGCAGTCCGAAACTCGAAGTCGAGATCGACATCACCCATTTCCAGAACCGAGGCTACAGACGAAACAAATTTGTTCACGGCATCATTTCCATTATGGGACTACTCATGCATGTATTGTATCAGTTCTGGCGAGAATGCGCAAGTGGAGCGTCAGCCTCCTTGCGGCACCGCCTGAACCTGACCTTAGCGGAATCGACGAGCATGTCGTAGGCCAGAAGAGTATCCGAGCCGATCCTGTTCATCGGCGCCGCAACGAGAAGCGGCGAAATCTCCACGTCGCTGCCAAGTCTAAGAAATCCCCTGCGCCCCTTTTCCGCCGAGAGCGAAGACCTGCCGTTTACATCCAGGGCTCCGATGCCCGCAGGCTCTCCAGTAGAGGGCCAGCCTGTGGACTTGCCGAGGAACGTGAACGTCGCGGCGGAATCAACTATGATACCGAACTTTTTCTCGCCGAACGAAGCCGCCATGGCAATTGAAAACGGATCGCTCGCAATGCGTGCGATCCCCTCGCCGAAACCGGCCACATCGTCAGGTCTTGGCGCGAAGACAACCTTGCGCGAACCGAGCGACACCAGCGCAGGGACCCTGCCAATGACGTTCATCCCAACTACGCCGTCCACATTCGTGCCGATTCCAGTCCCGAGATGCGCGATGTCCAGCGCCATCGCATGAAAGCCGCGAAACTCCGCCTCGCCCATCTTGAGTGATTTCACGCGGAATATCTTCGGAACGCCTTCGACATTCGTCTCGCCGGCGAGCATCACGTCGCCAAGTTTGACTTCGGGCAGCTCTCTTTTCAGAAAGCCTACGTCAAACGTCGTATGCGTCGCGCCCGTATCAAAGAGCAGCGTGCACGCGCGTCCGTCAAGGGAGGCCTGGACGAACACCATGTTCTTTCGCGGCAGAATGGCGAGCTCTGTCCGCGCCGGCGACTTCGGGGCGACGAGCGGAAGAAACGCCCTGTCCGCCGCGCCTTGATCGACCGCCGAAGATGCGCCGACGCATGCAATAGCCGCCATTGCCGTAACGATTCCAAATGCTGTGTGCCTGTTCATTTATTCTCCCAAAACAACTTCACTTGATTCCGCGTCCTTCGCGGACAATTTTCCACGCGGCATTTATGCGCACCATCTTGTCCGTCGCCTTCTTCAACGCCTCGCCGGACACTCCCTGTGCGCGAAGAAGATCTGGATGCAGCTTCTTCGCGAGAGTCCTGTACTTGCGCTTCAGCGTCTCCACCGAATCGGACGACGACGCCCCAAGCGCGGCATACGCCTGCGCCATCGGCGACGCGAACGACGCGGAGCGGAACGGCCGCCGCGACGATCTCCTGCGAGCAGAAGCCCTCTTGTCGAACTCGTGCGCGACCGCCGCGCCAAAGATGGAACCGAGCGGTCCGCCGAACGCAAAGCCGACCGCCGCGCCGAGCGCGATGCGCTTCCAGCCCATCAGGACTTCTTCCCCTTGCCGAATAGATACACCTTGTTCTCTGTTCCGCCAAGGAGCCGCCCGATATTGGAGCGGTGCTTGAATATGACGAACGCCGAAATCGCCGTCACGAGTATGCACTGCGGCAAGTCGGCGACGCCGCGCGCGCCAAGCACCGGGAACCAGACGGCAATGCCCATGAAGAGCGCGGCGGAGCAGCTGCCGAGGGAAATGTAGTTTGTGCAAGCGAACATGATGGAGAAAAGCGCGAATGCGCAGCCGACCATGCAGGGGAGAAGCCCAAGCAACATGCCGAACGCGGTGGCGACGCCCTTTCCGCCCTTGAACTTCATGTAAGGCGTTAGCATGTGACCTACGACTGTGGCGACGCCAACCCAAAGCGCCACCTCTGGAACGAAGTGCCGCGCCGCAAGAGTTGGGAGAAGACCTTTCAGCACGTCGCAGAGAAAAGCAAGAAGGCCCCATTTCTTCCCGACCGTGCGGAACACGTTGGTGGCTCCGATGTTTTTCGAGCCGACAGTGCGCACGTCTACACCGCGCATTCTGCCGATGAGATAGCCAAAGGGAATCCCACCGACGAGATACGCGCCAAATATCCATATTGCATTTTCCATAAACAGCCTCCTTTATGCGTGATCTTTGCCTATGAATTCGCACGGCGCCTTCGACGCGAGGAAGCCCCGCATGAACTGGACGCCGTAGCAGACGTGAGAAAAGACGACCCCAAGCGCAGTAATGGCCCAGACGTGCGGACGAAGCGAAAACGTCGCCATTGCGACGATCGCGAGATATGCGGCAAGCGGAAGGAGAACCAGCCGCATTTCCCAGCCCCCGAACGCCGTCAGCAAAAGCGCCGCCACGAGATACACGACGAACAGGGACGGCACGAAGTAGCTGAACCTGAGCGAGTTGGATGGAAACCGCTTGCAGAAGTATCCGCGATGGAAGCCGTACCGGCCGAGCTGCCGCAGGTGCGGAGCGAAGAGCGCACGGCGATGGTGATAGACTATGACCCACGGATCATAGATTATGCGCTTCCATCCGTCGATGATGTCCTTGCAAAGAAGCGTGTCCTCCCCCGGCCAGAAATCAGTGCGGTAGCCGCCGATCTTGAGTAGGATGTCGCGGCGGACCAGCAGGTTGCAGCTCGGATAGTCCTCGACGTCCATCCTGACGCCGCCGGCCTTGTAGCGGTAGCGGTAGTTGCCGGACACAAGCACGCTGTCGTACACGCGCCCGCCCATGCGGGCGAGCCAATGGTCGCCGGACGGCGTAACGCCAGGCCCGCCGACGCCTCCGACCGACTCTTCGCCAAAGTACTTTGTCGCCTGTTCGAGCCAGCGAGAATCGGGGTACGCGTCGTCGTCGATAAACGCGACAATCTCGCCCTTGGCTTCGCGGATGCCGATGTTGCGCTTTTCCGCGGGACGCACCTTGCCGGTGGGGATAACCGACAGCTTAAAGTTGCAAGACGAGAGCTGAGTGCCCTTGCTATCGCCTGGTTCAATAGCCTCGTCGGGAAGGACTATCACCTCGAAATTCCTGTACGTCTGGCGTTCGATTCCCTCAAGGCACTCGTCTAGCATCCAGCTATGGTTCGGACATGCTATGACTATCGAGACGAGCGGAGGCGTCGCAGGACGCTTCGGGACAAGGCACTTGTCGTAGTATCCAAGCAGTCTTGCGCGGTAGAAGATTGCGAACGTATCGTTGAGAGTCGCCTTGATCATTCCAACCGAGGGCTTCCCATTCTGCGCCAAGGCTTCCGCCGCCTGCTCGGGCATCTCGACTTCCGCAATCTTGGCGCCGTGTCCAGCCGCAATCGTCAAAAGCTCGAGGTCGAACGCGCCCGTCTTGGAAAGCGCCCTTTCAAGCGCGTACTTGAGAGTTTCGCGGCGGAAGAGCCTTGCGCCCGTCTGCGTGTCGGAAATCGGCAGGCCGAGAAACGCATTGACGAACGAGTAGTATATCCTGTTCAGCAATCGCCTGCTTCTCTTCGTGCCGATTACGATATCCGCGTCGGTCTCGCACATCCTTTCGACGAAGCGCCCGAGCTTCGCGGCGTTCCTGTCCAGGTCTCCGTCAATCACATAGACGTATGCGCCGGACGTCTCCTCGAATGCCGCGAGCAGCGACGCGGCGCTGCCGCCGCACCCCTTTATCGTCGAAACGTCATTTGGAGATATCGTCATCGCAACAATTCCGGCTAGGCGCTGTGCGCACCGTCAAATGCCTTTGCAGAGTCGTCCTTGAGATAGCCGCGCGCGGACTCCGTTGCGTCGTCGGCCATGTCGGGCGTCGCCTCGACACCGGCAAATTTCACCATGTCGGCCGATTCCAAGAACTGCCTGAGCCGCGCCGGCGACGCAAGCCTGTCGCCACCGGCGACAACCTCGGCGAGGAATTCCTCTGTCGTGAGATGCGGGGCGCGTATGCCGTATTTGCGCTGGATGTAGCGCCTTACGACCATCGTCAGCTCGACGTAGAAATCCTTGTACTTGCCGCGTCCCGGAAGCCCCTTCTTAAGCAGCCTGTCGAGTTCCACCCACGCGCGCTCGATAGGGCTCATGCGATGTTCCTTAACCTTCTGCGCCGCAAACCTGACCAGGCGCAAGACCGCGAACACGACCACTGCGGCGGCAAGAAGCCACAGCGCGACTTTCCCGGCGAGCTTCCAGCTGAGCGGCGGAAGGTCCCTTTTCGGGGAGGCCTCCATTCCTCCCGTCACCGGCTCGCGCGATGCCGGCGGATCAAAGCGTATCGGCCCTCCGACAAACGACGCCTCGCCGTCGTCAACCTCCACGACGAATGGCTTGATCTTGTATTCTAGCGCACACGGTTCAGGCACGAGTCGCCAGTTTACAATCTGCGAGACGGTTCCGTTTTTGTTAGTGCGCGGCGTTTCCGCGTAATCCTCCGCGACGGAAAAGCCCACGAGCCTTTCGCGCAGATCAGGCGAAATCGCTCGCCTATCCTTAGGAGCGCTAAGTTCGACGCGCAGGAATACGCTCTTCGCCGGATCTACCACCGCAGTCTCGGACTCCACCGAGAAGCCTACGCCCCCCTGCTGCGTTTCGAACAAAATTGCCGCTAATAAAACCGAAAGCATCATCTCAAACCCTTGACTGCCTCGACAAGCTCCGCTCGGCTGCGGCAGACGCGACCGCCCTTCGGAGTCGCCTTGGGCGCACATGTAAGAAGCGTCCCTCCACGGGCTATGAACTTCTCGACAGCCTCATACGTTGCCTTGGCCTTCTTGTTGCTCGTGAAGCCTGCCGGAGAAACTAGCACATCGACATGGAAGAATCGGTCGATGAACGCGTCATCGCCGTTCAGCGCCTGGAAATCGACGCCGTCTAGCGTTGCCACGGCGAGCATGGTCTTGGCGTCCTCTATGTTCTTCACCGACCCCAGCACGTAGCCTACGGAAAGCTCGCCCTTGCGGCGTTGGGGACGTGGAATCCGCACCTCGCGACCAGTGACCCAGCGTATCGCCGCGACTACGAAATAGTGCATCGACTCGTAGTATTCTGGATGCATGGAAGTGACGAACACGCGTCCCTTGCCGTATGTTCCGCCGAGGATTGCGGCGGCTCCATGCATGCGCTTCTTCGAGTCGATCTTGCCATTGTACGTGCATTCGCTGTCAACCGTGCCCCAAAGTTCGAACGACGCACCCTCGATGGTGTTCGTCGTCATGCGCATTAAAGGGCCGCCGTGGTATCTCATCTTGTGGATGCCAGCCTTTATGCCGAGGGCCTTCGCGCCGGTTTCGTTCAACTTCACATGCGGATAGAACAGGTCCGGCTCGCTGCCGAGAGTGTTCCACGGCATGACGCGTGCGCGGCGATAGCCGTCCATGAGAAGGCAGCATCCTGCGCAAGTGCCGACGTAGCCGCCACCTTCTCGAATGAACTCCTTCATCTTCTCGACGCCGTCCATGCCGAGCGAATTGTATTCGTTTGTGCTGGATCCGCCGGGCATTATCAAAAGGTCCTGCCCCTTGAGAGCCCCGTTCCGCACTGCCTTGCCGTCCACGAGCGTAAGCGCCATGTCAGGAGAATCGTTGACGATTCGGTACCATTCCGCCGCGCCTATTCCGCTTGGCCCGAGGTCGGCGTACACCGCGACCTTGAGGGGATTGGGGCATGAAGACTTGCACTCTGCCGCGCGTTCTGACGCGCAACCGCACACAATGACCGCGACGGCGACCAATATCAACATCTTTCTCATCTTTTCCTTGCCCTCCTTTTAAACAGCTTTCGCACTTCGTTGGCATAGGGCTTGTCCGTCGCGATCGGCAACGTGTCTATGCCCGTCTTCGCGAAAAACCGGCGAAGCTCTTCAGATTCCTCCGCGGCGCGAGCAGCAAACTGGCGGCGAACCGATGAGCTGGAAGTATCGACAAGCTCCAGCTCGCCGGTTTCGGGATCTTCAATTTCCACTAGTCCGACATCCGGCAGTTCCGATTCCGCAGGATCCGAAACCGGCACGCAGATTACGTCATGGCGCCTAGCCGCCGCCCGGAGCAGGCTTTCGTATTCCGCTCGTTCCCCGTTCCCCGTCCCCCGTTCCTCGCTTCGCAGGAAATCGCTCACGAGAAACACGACGGCGCGTCGCTTCTGCACGCCGCTCAAGAAGCGCAACGCCGCCGCGATGTCCGTTCCGCCGGCCGCGCCGTCCTCCGCCGCCAGAACCTCTCGCACGAGCCGCATCACGCTGTCGCGCCCCTTGCGCGGCGGAATGTACTTCACGATATGGTCCGAGAAAAGGACGAGCCCGATCTTGTCCTGGTTGCGTATTGCAGTCAGCGCGAGAAGAGCGGTCACCTCGGCGGCTAGCTCCATCTTCGAGCGGCGCACCGAGCCGTAGCCCTGCGAGCCTGAGACATCGACCATGAAAAGGATTGTAAGCTCGCGCTCTTCGCTGAAATGCTTTATGTATGGCACACCAGTCTTCGCCGTCACGTTCCAGTCTATCGTGCGCACGTCGTCCCCGGCCAAATACGGACGCACCTCGTCGAATTCCACGCCCTGTCCCTTGAAGGTCGAATGGTAGTCGCCGGCGAGCTGGTCGTCTATAAGCCGATTGGTGAGGATTCGTATCTTCCCCACCTTCGCCATAAGCTCTTTTACGTCTGTCGCCATGATCCTTCTTCCTTCAACAATGCGAATTATACCAAAAACAGCGCTTAGAGATTGGCGAAAGGATTGCAGTTGAAGCCGCCGGAGGAATTGCGCGGCGCAAAGACGGCGTCGCGCTGGCGCGAACGTGCGGCGCCGCCGGACGCCGCGCCGCCGCCCGTCCCTCCGCCAATCACGGGCTTCGACTTCGCGGAAAGAGAGATGCGCCCGCGCGCCAGGTCGATACCAATGACAGTCACTTGCAGTCTGTCCCCAGCCTTTACTACGGACGACGGATCGGAGACGTATCCATCGGAAAGCTCCGAAAGATGCACAAGGCCGTCCTGGTGGACGCCTATATCGACAAACGCGCCAAATGCCGTGACGTTCGTGACTACGCCTTCAAGCTTCATGCCTTCCTTCACGTCCTCGATCTTCGTCACGTCCTCGCGGAACTTCGGCGGCTCGAACGTCTTGCGCGGATCGCGTCCCGGCTTTGCAAGTTCGGCCACGATATCCCTGAGCGTCGGTTCGCCGACTCCGGGACAGATGTATTTGCGCACGTCAATCCGCTTCGCAGCCAACGAGTCGCCGACGAGCGCGCCGACGGACGTTCCGAGGTCCTTCGCCATCGCCTCGACGATCGCATAGCGTTCCGGATGCACCGCCGACGCATCCAGCGGGTTCTTCGCGCCGCGTATGCGCAGGAAGCCGGCGCACTGCTCGAACGCCTTTGGACCAAGGCCCTTCACCTTCTTCAAGTCCTCGCGGCTGGAGAAGCGTCCGTGCTCGTCGCGCCACTCCACTATCGACTTCGCAAGCGCGGGCGAAAGCCCTGACACGCGCTCCAGGAGCGGAGCGGACGCCGTGTTCAGCTCAACGCCGACTCCGTTCACGCAGCTTACGACGACCTCGTCCAGTTTCGCCGCGAGAAGCGGCTGGTGGACGTCGTGCTGGTATTGTCCTACGCCTATTGCCTTTGGATCGACCTTCACGAGTTCCGCGAGCGGATCCTGCAGGCGGCGGCCTATCGAAATCGCGCCGCGCACGGTGAGGTCGAGGTCCGGGAATTCCTTTCGCGCGATCTCGCTCGCCGAATAGACGGACGCGCCCGCTTCGGATACGCTTACGACAATCGGCGTCGGTATTTCCGGATGCTGTGCGCGAAGCGTCTTCAGCGTCTCCCGCACGAACGACTCGGTCTCGCGTCCAGCAGTTCCGTTGCCGACCGCTATCGCCTCGATGTGGTATTTCGCGACAATGAGGGCTATCGCCTTTGCGCTCTCCTGGGGCTTCTGCATCGGGAAGATGACGGTCTTGCCGAGATACTTGCCTGTCGCGTCCATCACCGCGAGCTTGCACCCAGTGCGGATGCCGGGGTCTATCGCAAGAACGATCTTCTCGCCGAGCGGACTCGCCATAAGAAGATGACGCAGGTTTTCAGCGAACACCTCGACCGCCGCGCGGTCCGCCTCCATCTTCTTCTCTACAGTCGCGTCGATTTCGCAGCTCGGCGCCAAGAGACGCTTGTACGCATCCTCGGCCGCGATGCGAATCTGCTCAAGGGACTCGTCGCTTTCGTCAGGAAGCTGCGAGCGCACGATCTCCATTACGCGCTCGAGAACGGGCTCCTTGTCCAGCTCAAGCCTGACCCAGAGGACCTTCTCCGCCTGTCCGCGCCTAATGGCGAGATAGCGGTGCGAAGGAATCGTAGCAATCGGCTCCGCAAAATCGTAGTACTGCTCGAACTTGGTTGGCTCGGTCGGGCGCGGCGAGACGACTTCGCTCTTCACGACCGACTTCGCAGCGAACGCCTGGCGGACCGCTCCGCGCACGTCCGCGATGTCGGAGATGCGCTCGGCTATGATGTCGCGGGCGTACTGCAAGTCCTCCTCGCCGGCATCCGCGAAGGCACGGCCCTCCCATATTGCGTCCGCAAGCGGACCAAACCCCTTCTCCGTGGCGATCTGCGCTCGAGTGCGGCGCTTTGGCTTGTACGGCTGGTAGAGGTCTTCGAGGCGCGACTTGACGAAACACTCCTCGATCTTCGCGCGAAGTTCGTCCGTAAGCTTGCCCTGCTCGTCGATGGACTTCAATATCGTCTTCTTGCGCTCGTCCAGCTCGCTGTAGTACGCAAGCCTGTCGCGGATCTTGCCGATCTGCACTTCGTCGAGATTGCCATGCGCCTCCTTGCGGTACCTCGCTATGAACGGAATGGTGCATCCGTCCGCAAGAAGCTTCTCCACCGCCGCAACCTGTAGGGGACTTGTTCCGGTTTCCCCAGCCGTTCTTTCTATTGTCGTCATTGTTTCTCTACCAAATCTTTGCGCTCTATGCGCCAATTGCGCCAGTAGAGCACGAGGTCGATGGTGACGAGCGCAAGGCCTGCAACGTAGGCCCACGTCACCCAGTTGAAGTTGTTGAGCACCTTGTGGATGATTCCGAACAAATACCCCGCGATGATCAGCAGCATGAAAAGCACGCTCTTGCCCTTCGTTGACCGGCTCCGATACGACTTGGCGATCGCGAACGGCCAGGAAAAGCAAAAGCAGAAAAGCATCAGGAATTCAAAGACGCCCATGATCAAAAGCCGAGGTCGGACTTTGCAGGAACCTGGCGCGGCTTGTCGTAGCAGTCGAACAGGCGATCCGTGAAGCGACGATCCGGCGCCTTCGTGAGAACGCTAACGAGCGGCACAATCACGAAACCGGCAAGCATGGCGATTGCGCCCGCGTTAATCGGAGAGCGCAGGATCGCGGGAAGCGACGAACGGCAGAGCATGTTGACGATCATCAGGCCTGAGCCGAACGCAAACGACGCCCAGCACGCCGCCTTGGTCGTGCCTTTCCAGTAGAGCGAGAACATGAACGGCGCGAGGAAGCTGCCCGCGAGCGCACCCCACGATATGCCCATCAACTGCGCGATAAACGTGACGGAGCTCTTGTGCTGGAATATTGCAAGCACCGCCGAGATGGCGATGAACACTAGAACGAAGAAGCGTATCGTCAAGACTTCGCTCTTCTGCGACATCCTCTTGGCGACCGTCGCCTTGAGAAAATCGCTCGTCAATGTCGAAGACGAAGTTATGACGAGCGACGAAAGCGTTGACATGGACGCGGAAAGGACGAGAATAACCGTAAGCGCGATGAGCCCCGGCCCTAGATTCGAGAGCATTGCAGGGATGATCGCGTCAAAGCCTTCCTTCGCCACATCGACCTTGTCGCCGAATAGACGCCCGAACCCGCCGAGGAAGTAGCACCCGCCCGCGATGACGAACGCGAAGAGCGTGGAGATTACGGTGCCCTTGCGTATAGCGTCCTCGTTCCTTATCGCGTAGAACTTCTGCACCATCTGCGGAAGGCCCCACGTGCCGAGGGAGGTGAGAATGACTACGAAGAGAAGGTTCAGCGGATCGGGGCCAAAGAACGACGCGAATATTCCTGGCGCCGTCGTCACGGCCGGATCGGAAACACGGGCGAGGCCGTCGAGCGCACCAAGGAAACCTCCCTTGGACGCCAGAACCGCGCCAATCACGGCGACGAGGCCGACGAGCATGATGATGCCCTGGATGAAGTCATTGACAGCTGTCGCGAGATATCCGCCGGCAATCACGTATATCGCGGTCAGGACGGACATGATGACGATGCACATCGAGTAGTCCATCGAAAACGCCATTCCGAACAGACGCGAAAGCCCGTTGTAAAGAGAGGCTGTGTACGGAATGAGGAAGATGAAGATTATGACCGATGCAACTAGCTTCAACGCCTTCGAGTCGAACCGGCGCCCAAAGAACTCCGGCATCGTCGCCGCGTCGAGGTGTTGCGTGAGAAGTCGCGTGCGGCGGCCGAGGACGACCCACGCGAGAAGAGACCCGACAAGCGCGTTGCCTATTCCAGCCCACGTCGCGGCGATTCCGTATTTCCAGCCGAACTGGCCGGCATAGCCGACGAACACAACGGCAGAGAAGTAGCTCGTTCCATAGGCAAACGCCGTCAGCCACGCACCGACAGAACGACCGCCGAGCACGAAGCCGTCGACGGAATTCGCACCTTTCCGACACTTGAAGCCAATCCAGATAAGTACCGCGAAATACGCGGCCAGAAGCGCAATCTTCATTTTTATATCCTATGCCTTTCAGAAAACATTTGTTGAATTATACACTTTTCTTAACACGCACGCAATAGCGGAAATTATGCTATAATTTACATCCAAGGAAACATCTATGAAAATCGCATTCTTGAGCGACATACACGGAGTGCCGTCGAAACTCGACGCCGCGCTCGCCTGCGCCGACGCGCTGGGCTACGACCGCCTCGCGCTTCTCGGCGACCTTCTCTATCATGGACCGCGAAACGGCGTGCCGAACTTCTACGATCCGGTAAAGGTCGCGGCGACGCTAAACGCCCGCAAGGACAAGATCGTCGCCGTGCGCGGCAACTGCGACGCCGAGGTTGACCAGATGATGTTCGAGTTCCCGATGATGGCGGACTACGCCGTGCTTGACGCCGGTTCCGAGACGTTCTTTCTCACGCACGGGCACCTCTGGAACGAATTCAGCCTGCCGCCGCTCGGCATGGGGACGGTTCTCGCCCACGGCCATACGCACATCCCGGAAAACAAGAAGCTAAAATGCGGTCTGACCATCTTCAACCCCGGATCTGTATCCCTGCCCAAGGGCGGGAGCTCCTGCGGATTCGGATATTTCGACGGCGAAAAACTCAATCGCTATACAATCTGACGCATATCACGGAGGAAGGGAATGTTCATGGCACTTGCGGCGACATCAATAGTCCACTGTTTCGTCGGATGCAACACTGGCTCGCCAGACAGCCAGGCTCTGCACGTACTCGAATGCGACACGGAAACCGGCGCGGCGAAAATCGTCCAAAGCGTAAAGGGAATCCAGGGAACGACCTACTTCCAAATTGATGCGGATGGCAAATATCTCTACACTGCAATCGGCGAAAAACGCGATTCAAAGACCGTCGGCTCGCTAGTCCGCTTCGCGCTGGACGGATGGCGCATCGGAGAGATGGAGCGGCTCGTCGAACTGCCGTGCGAAACGCCGTGCCACATTTCGCTAACCCCGGACGGGCAGCGCGTCGCGTTCGCGTCGTACCTCTCTGGGACATGCGGCACCGCCAGCATCGACGGGTCGGACCTGAAGACCTTCGTCTTCCCGAACGACGAGATGGGCAGCAACAAGCTCCGCCAAAAGAAGTCATACGCGCACCAGACGTTCCACCTCGACCCGTCGGGCGTAGGTCATGGGGGAATGGGCGTCGTCGATCTTGGATGCGACCGCGTGTGGTTCTTCGACCCCAAGACGATGAAACGCATGGAGAGGCTGTCAATCAAGGCTGACAGCGGCGACGGACCGCGCCACGCGCTGTTCCTTCCACATGGCCTGAACAAAATGCTTTATCTCCTCAACGAACTTGACAGCTCTGTCAGCCAATACGCCTTTGACGGGGCGAAGTTCACCTTTATTGAAAAGACGTCGATGCTCCCAGAGGGCTTCAACCGCTGGGCAAACGACGGGGAAAGCCTCGCAACCAAGGCGGCGGCAATCAAGACGACCGCAGACGGAAAAATCCTCATGGCGTCGAACCGCGGGCACGACTCAATTGCGTTCTACGAAGTTTCTCAGAATGGACGACTCAAGCTCCGCAACATCGCGAAGCTCACCGGAAAGTTCCCGCGCGACTTCGAGTTGATGCCAGGAGAGAAGTTCATGGTCGTTGGACACAAGATGTCAAACGAAATCCAGGTCTATTCATTTGACCGCGAGAAGTGCACGCTAACGCCCGTCGGCGCCCCAGTCCCCTGCTGGCGTCCCCTCTGCTTCAAATTCCACCGGACGACTACTGGCGCGTGAATGGCTGCGTCCAGGCGACGCGCATGCCCTGCGGATGCAGCGACGCTGTGCAAAGCGTCGTGCCCCGCTCCTCGATGCGCGCGCGAACGTAAAGGTCGTCGGACTCCATAGTGTACGAGGCGCGGACAGGCTCTCCCGGACGGAACCGCACCGTCTTCGCGACCTTGCCGATCTTCTCGTCGTAGATGTTTATCTCGCGCTGGAACTTCATTGTGTCCTTGAACTTGTCTGGGCGCACTACGACCTTGCCGACCGGTTTTTCGGAGAAGTCACGTTTCGTGACAATGAAGCGCACGGTCCGCACCGAAAGGCCAGCCGGCGCGGACACCTCAAGGGTGCCGGCGGAAGGATTGAACGAAACATCGTCAGGCTCAAGCCCTTCGCACGTCACGAAGTCGCCGGCATACATAGCCTCGATAAGCGACGCCGCATCGAGCGCGGCAGACCTTACAAGCGACCAGGCGTTGCCAGGCATCAGCATGTCGCCCGGCTCCCCGCGGTAGCGGTGAGTGTCGTCGGTTCCGATTCCGTAGAGAAGCGGCAGCCCTCGCCTGACGCGGAAGGCGTTAGCAACGTCCCAGAACCGGTCGGTGTCGAGTCCGTCGGTCGGAAGTCCCGCTCCCGGAGCATGTGGCGAGCCGTTGTTGCACGCCTCGAAAAACCTGACGTCGGGGTTCTCGATCATGACCTCGGGACCGACGTCGTACCACGTCCAGATCGGATGGTTGAGGATGAAGAGGTGCGGCGCCGACAGCGACTTCGCTAGCTCCGCGACCTCCTTCGCGTTGCTGCCAAGAAAAGAGGCAAGCGGGATGTCGTTGAGGGCGCGCTTGAACCCCTGGGCCTCGTAGGACGGAAGAAGCTTCGGCAGGTTCACGTAGTTCATGTGAAGCTGGTGGATGCGCCCGTCGGAATACTTAACGCTCCTCGTCGCCTCGACGTCGGGAAGCAGCAGGAACTCGCCAGGCTCGTTGAACATCGCCGAGAGCTCGTCGAACGTGCTAAGCCGCGCCTCCAGCCGTCCGTCGGCGGCAGTCCGCGTCCTGGCGCCTGGAAAGGCCGTCAGATAGTCGTCGAAGTAGCTCTGCTTCGCAGTGAAGACGTAGCGCTTCGTCGGCCTCTTCGACCACGACGGGACGAAGCCTGACTCGCCGTCGCGGACGGCCGCGATCCAGCTGTCGGGATCGTCCTGGAACATGTTGTGGTCGCTAAGTCCGAGGAAGTTGTAGCCCCGGCTCTTGTACCAAGCGACGGCTTCCTCCGGAAACGCCTTGCCGTCCGACCAGAAGGTGTGCGTGTGGAGGTTGCCTTTGTACCAGCGCTTCTTCGCGCATGAACCGACGGCCTGTCCGCAGTTCCTAGTGCCGCACCCCGAAAGCGCCGCAACTGCGGCCATGCTCTTGATGAATTCCTGTCTTGTCATGATTTTAGATATTGTTCGTTCATGTCTGCGTTGTTCACGTTGTACGTATTATACCACAACACAGTCATGACTTGCTTTTACTATTTTTCACCCTGCTCTCACCAGCAAGCAATCTCAAAGCGGATTAGCATCTTAGGGGACTGTCCCCACTAGGATCTCCCATCAAAACCAAAGCGAGAACCAATTGCCGGGATCATCCATGCAGGAGACAGACCAGAAGTCCGCAACAGGAATCGTCTTCATCTCGATCCCCTTCCCAGGCACGTCTTTTTCAAGCGTGAGATTCCACGCGCCCCATGGAGCAACATTCGCGGCGGTGCGCTTCTGCGGGGCAAGAGTAAGTTTCCAACCTGACTGCTTGTTGATCGTGTTGAATTCAAGCGTTTCCATGCGCGACGTGCCAACGACTCGCCCTTTCGCAAGCACGAGCGGCCCGCGCATGACCTGAGCCGCTGGCGTCCTGCGGGCGAGCCCTTCCATCTCCGGCGTGTACCAACTCATAAATTGCTTTGTGTAGCCCTTGGGTTTCTGCGTGTCAAGATCGGTGACCGTGTCGATGTCCTCAAAATCAGGCGCTTCGGAGTCGATTACGCGCGGCGGCATCTCGAAAGCAATGGCAAGCGTACGCTCTCCGGCAATAAGGGGAATCTCGACGCGACCGGACGACGGCTTCAGCTTCTTTCCATCGACAAGCATTTCGCTCGCCCAATAAGGTACACGCAGACGCAGTTTGCCGTCTTTCTCTGCGACAACACGGAGGCGAAACACCTCCGACACAGGGTAGTTGCCGCGCAGTTCCATCTTCGCATCAGGAAGAACGATGTCGGCATCAGAATAGAAGTTCACCTCCCATGCGCCGTCCTTCGCTACATCCGCCACCGTGTCTGCCCAGTCGTAGAACGTACGGAGCATGTTGTCGGGGCAGCACTGGTGCAGCTTCATGCCTGTCTGCGCAGGTGCCGTCAAGTGACGCGTTCCATGCGAGCGGATGATGTGAGCGCCCCACGCGCCGTCGGGAGTCACGCCAGCGAGGAACGCATTGTAGAACGCCTCTTCGATGCAGTCGAGGTATTTCGTCTCTCCTGTCAGCTTCCAAAGCTCGCGGTTAAGGCGTATCCAGTGCGTGACGTCGCAGAGTTCCGTCATGCCGTTGACATGGTGTTTCGCATATAGGAAGTGGTCAAAATAGCTCGCAGAGCGCATCGGGTTCAGCTCTTCGCGGAAAAGATGATCCCAGAACGCCTTGACCGCCGCAAGAGAGCGTTCATTCCCCGTTAGACGGTGGTAGGCGGCAATGCCCTCGAAGAAGCTTTGCAGTTCATACGCCTTGGAGAGATGCATCGGCCTCCTGAACCACGATACGACAGGACGATCGGAAAGCGCATCGTAAATGAGGTTCACGTCCGGCTTCTGCCCTTCGCGGACGTCCGTCACCGTGACGATGTAGTCTGCAAGCTCGCGGTACTCTTGCTTCGGAACTTCGATATACAACTCTATCAAAGGCCGCAGAATCGACATCGACGATATCCCGGCCCACGCGCCGGTCTTGTCTATCGTGGTGTTAAGGCGCTTCATCTGGGAAACGAGCTGGTCCATCATCCTCTCCGCCGCCTTGAGGCACTTCCTGTCGCCTGTCGCCCGATACAGCTCGATTAGCGCCCACATGGTGTATTTCTGCCCCCAGATGTTGAAGCACCAGTGCTTCTCGTAGTCTGGGGAATCTGGATTGCTACGCAGGAAATCCTGCTTCCCGTAGGTAGATAGATATCCGTCGGGATGCTGGTAGGTGTCGATCAGGTGGTGGGCTTTCCTGACGCACCAGTCGGCGAGCTTCGCGTCGCGCGTGTAGCGAATCGCCCCCGCGTAGCACAGCATCGTCTTGCCCCAATACTCGTTCTGCCAGCCCGCGTGTCCATCCGAGTCGTCCCAATGCGTCGCAAACGCGTTTTCCGCCTCGTCGTAAACCGGCCCCTGTGCGTATTCCGAGAATACGCGTGAATTGAGCGACGCCTGCATGAGTTCACCAGGGCGGCCAAGCACCCTCACGTCACCCTTTGCCGCTGGCGTAAGCACGTCACGTGCTTCGGCAGCAGAAGCCGTGGCCACACTCGCCAGACCAGCAAGCGCCGTCACGGAAAGAATTGTTATACTTAGTGTTTTCATATTGGTTCCTTTTTCACTTCTTCAATCTTGCAAATTTGCCCCATCGCCGCGTTCATCCTCGCCCTCCGGCCCACCCGCAAGCAGGTCGGGCGCCGCGACGCTCTGACCCATACCAATCTTCATTCTGTTTGTTGCCGCCATGTTTCTTTACTGTGGTAATTTACTGTGGCAATCAGTTGCTGACCCTTTTTGCTCCCGCATATTGTTCTCATTTTTGAATTTTCCTTTCATTCCATAACTGCCGACGCGAAGGCAAGCACCACGCCGAACAAAATTCTATGAACGAATTCTACCGCTCCTCAGACACTTTTATGAGTAGCTTTGGGATCCCTCCTGCGTTAGCGGGCAATCTCAAATACGGCGGAATCGTAGTCGCCGGAAAGCAAAACCAGGATGCCGCGCTCCATCAGCTGCCGACCTGTCGCAGTAAAGGGCGCGTCACCCTCAATGCGCCCCGCAAGATGCAGGCGTTCTCCGCAGTTGATTTCACGTATAGAATACGTTGCATCAGGGTCAAGACCGCTCAGGCAGAGCGCTTCGGTACGTTCGCCGTCAATCTTGAGGCCAAGCGCAAACACAACGGCGACAGGAGTTTCTTGGACAGGATTAACAGGATTAACAGGATTTTCCGAATTCACATACATCAACGCAGATAGCGGCTTTTCGTATGGCGAGACAAGACGATAGAGGTCACCGCATTGCACAATGGGGCGAATACGCTTGTAGTCCGCTACCGCCGCCTTCGCGAACGCAACCTCTTCCGCCGCCATGTCCTTAGGATGCAGTTCAAAACCAAGCCGTCCCGTCATCGCCACGTCAAAGCGGTATTTGATCGGAGTCTCGCGCTTCGTCTGGTGGTTCGGCGAAGCAGTGACATGGCATGCCATCGCCGACGCGGGATAGAACTGGGACGCTCCCCACTGGATGAATATGCGGCGGTATGGATCGGTGCAGTCGCTCCCCCAGAACTCGTCCGCATAGCGCAGCGAACCGAAGTCCATCCGCCCGCTCCCGGACGCGCACGCCTGGACCATGACGTGCGGCCTTTTCGCGAGAAACCGCGACATCAGCTCGTTGTAGCCCATAGCATAGTCATACCATAGATTTGGCTGCCTGTCTGCCGCAAGATATGTCGAGCCGGGATTCCATATGTTCGCGTTGCAGTCCCACTTCACGTAGGCAAGAGCGGGAATGGAGGCGTACACTGCGTCAAGCTGGTTGAAAAGGTTGTCCCTGACAGCGTGGTTGGCGAAGTCCAGCGTCACCTGCGTCTTGCCGCGCCCGAGGACGAGCTCTCGGTTCTTCTCGCGCAAAATCCAGTCTGGATGCTCGTCCGCAAGCTGACTCTTCGTGTTTGCCATCTCCGGCTCGACCCAAAGCCCGAACTTGAGCCCGCGCCTTTCCGCCTCGTCCGCGAGCCATCCGAGCCCATGAGGCAGCTTGTCGGCGTTCACGACCCAGTCGCCAAGACCGGCGGCGTCTTTGTTCTTCTCGTCGCGGGCGTACTTGCCGCGCCCGAACCAGCCGTCGTCCAAGACGAACATCTCCCCGCCCATCTCCTTTACTCCGTCCATCATGTCGAGAAGCGTCTGTTCCGTAAAGGAGAAATACGAACCTTCCCAGCTGTTGAGCAGGACGGGGTGGAGGTCGTAGCCATGCGGCATAAGGTGGCGGTGCGCCCAGCGGTGATACTCGCGGGAGACTTCGCCACGGCCATTCTCCGACCACACGAGAATCGCCTTTGGAGTCGTAAACGTCACGCCAGGATCAAGCGTATACGGGCCCGTCGTCATGTCGATTCCCGCGAACACCTCCGTGCGCGTTCCGTCCCAGTTGCGGCGAACGCGGCGGCAGCTTGTCCCCGCCCACTCAAGCGCAACGCCAAGAACCTTGCCGCGCTCTTCGTCCACATCGTCGCCGAACGACACCATCATCGACGCATTCGCCTCCCATGCGTTGCGCGTACCCGCGCTCGAGACAAGCTCAAGCGTCTGGCCCCTGCCAAGTGAAGTCTCGCTTATGTTCGCCTCGTTCTGCGCCGTCCCCGTCAGGGACATCACGCAAACAGCGGTGGACGTGACGGCGACAGGCGCGGCAAAGCTGTCGGCACGGACGAACTTTACCGTTCCCCTCTCATCATGCCTTATCTCAACCCACGTCTCGACCGCGCCGCAGTCGTCCCACGACCGCACATACCGCGTCACCTCGAACGGATAATGCTCGTCCTTCAATCTTATCGCGACTGTCCTTGAACCATCAACTTTACATTCTACATTTTCAATTTTCAATTCTTTCAGCCTCAGCGTAACCGCACCGTCGGCGTGTATGACCTGGAGCCCGCTGTGCTTCGTTATCGCCTCGTAGGGGTTCCCCGTCAGCTGCCCGAACGCGAGATATCCCGCCAACGCTATTTCAATTGCCGTCAACGTTGGCCCTCCGCAGATAGACCGCAAAGTCGTGGAAGGTCAGTTCCTTCCCGAACTTCGGATCGAGAGTGACGGAAAATTCGTTGTAACCCCTCCTGAGATCGCCGGGCTTAAGCGGGAATGCTTGAACGCCACCCTCGAACGCGCCCGGAGCGATCACCCGGCCGTTCACCTTAAATTCGGTGATTACCTTCTGCCCTCCGGCGAGCGCCGCCTTTGCAACCACGTCGAAGTTCGCCCACTCCTCGTCGCCGAACTCCATGCCGAAGACGTAGGGTTTGCCCGTGGGGATCTTGAATATCGTCGCCGGGTCGATTCGCGGACGTACGTAGAAGCGGCCACCGTCCTTTACCCAGCTTTCGGGACGATATCCGCCTGAACCGCGCACCAGGGCAAAATAGACCTTGTCGAGGTCTTTCGTCTGGCGCGGATCGACGTCGAGGAGGCCGCGCGCGTTGATGCCGCCCGTGCAGCTCAGGTTAAAGGACGATATTCCGTCGCACCCTGCGGCCATCGCCGCAGAATACTCCGCCGCATAGCTTGCGACCGTGTTGCGGCCAGGCAGCATGATCGCCCTGGCAAATCGCTTGTTCGTCTTTTTCAGGCGACTGAACTCACTGGGAACGCGCGACTCGGCCAGTGCGGAATTGAACTTCACGCCGTACTTGTGCGCGAGTTCGGCGTTTGGCTTGAGGTAGTCGAGCTGGAAGTAGTCCGAGACCGACCAGATGTCCATCACCCCGCGGCGAAGCCACGCCTCGACATCTATTCCCTGCGCCTTCGCATAGGCGAGCGCGTCGGAGGTGCGGACGAGGACGAGAATCGGCTTGCCCTTCTTCCGCCCGGCAGCCTCGGTGATCGCCCTAAGCTCCAACATGAACTCGGTCATGAGCGACAATTGCGCCTCAGTCGCATACGCTCCCCAGCCGACGGTCTTGAAAATCTGTCCGTGCCGGAAGAAGTCGTACTCGATGCCGTCAACGTCGTAGTTCTCGACGAAATCCCGCACGAACTTCTTCATGTAGTCGCGTACCGTGGGATTCTCGAAATCGACAGCCGTCCAGGCGCAAAACGGAGGCTTGTTCGACTGGCTGCCGAAAAGGCACTCGGGATGCGCTTCCTTCCACTTCGGGAAGACATAGCTGCGCGGCGGCTTAGTGCCGGGGATGAAGTACCATGTATCGTGCGTGTCGTTCACCCGAATCGACACGAAAATCTCCATGCCGTTCGTGCGGCAGTAGTCGGCCGTCATGTCGAGGCAGTCGAGCCCCATCGCCTTCAAAATTGGCGCGGCGTTGTGGCATTCTGGCTGCAGTTCGGGAATGCACCTTGGAATGTCGAGGAACTCTCCCGCCCGCGTAGTCGTCATCAACCCGAAGCCAGAACTCCACGGACAGTACGCGACGGTCGAGACCATGCTGCCGCGATACATCTCGAGTCGCTGCGCCGTGAAGTTCCCGACCGTGACCGGGAGATTTGTTTTCCAGTAGACGACCTCGTTGCCGTCGGAATTGAGGATCAGCGGCCTCGGACAGTTCTTGAGCGCGGCGCGCTTGGCCTCCCAATCGTCATCCATGCGTACGCAAGACGCGGTCAAGACGGCAACGGCCACCAAGACGCCGTTGCAAAAGGCAGTTCTCATTTTACCGCAAGTCCCATTACTTGTAAATGATGCTGAATCCCTTCATGACGCCCGCCACGAGATAGTCTCCGCGAACACGAACCGCAAGACGGGGGATTTCCTCTCCATCCACCTTCACCTTCCAGCTAGAGAGGTTCGCGGTCCCTGTCACGGGATCGCCGACCTTCACGCAGTTAACCCGCATGTTTTCGCTTACCGCCACGCCGGAAAGCTCAATCACGCCGCCGCCCGCAAAATCGGCACCTGTGAGTTCAAGAAGGTCCGCCTTTGTCGCATCGACGCGCAGACCAGCACCGGCGGCGAACTCAACCCTTGAGACCTTGCCCGTACCCGCAAGGAACGCGCCGTCCGCGACCGTGTACTTGGAAGCCGTGCTGTAGTCGATGTTGATCTTGAGCTCGCCCGCCTCGACCGCGATCACGCCCGTGGGCTTGGCATGATTTCCGCTCAGGCCACCGTACGGATTGTTGAGTTCCATTGTGCCGCCGCCGGTCTTGCGGAACCCGCATGGATGACCCGCATCCTGCCAGTTGCCGCTTAGCCGCGCCAGCACCGCGCAGTTAAAGATGCCGTCCGCCGCCGCGTCGCCCGTCACGTCCTCCACCCGGAACTCGGTGTTGTACCCGAAGGTGATGCCAGCTTGAACATCGCCAGTGTTACCCTCGTTGCGTACTATTGGAAATACATACGGGCTGCTATTCGGATTGCAGCCGAGCGTCAGCCGATCACGTATCAGCAAATACCCCACTGCGTGGCATCTTTCCGGCGCGACAAAGTTTCCGCCCAGAAGGTCCAAGGCCCCCAGAGCCTGAATGTTAAAACTATCACCTCTGCTCATGCTGAAGGTGCCGTTTGTATAGACGGTGAAGACGCTGGCGTTGACATCACCAGACGATCCGCTGCCAATTGCGTTGCGTCCGTACAGGTTAAGTTCCGCGTGGTCGTAGACCTTTACCTCGTATCCGAGCGAGGCATCGCCAAGAGCACCGTTGGAGTTGACGGCGTTGACCCTGAGGCAGCCCTCGCGCACCTCAATCGGACACGCCCCCTTCATCAAATTCGTCGACGTACTGCCACCATAGTAGATCTCAAAGATACCGACGCCGCGCTTCACGAAATTTGTGCAGCTGGTGCCGATGGCGCTTGAACGGCTCTTATTGAAATCAAGCCTCATGTAGGAATTGGCAATCGCGTTGATTGACGCGGGGTTGATCTCGCCAGTAATCTCGATGCGGTTCGTGACGTAATTGTCGTCAAAGTAGGCATCCTTCGCGTCGGTCCAGGACACGGGAGCTCCACTCGCTATCCAGTTCAGCGCACCACCAGTGGACCACTCCGCGCTGTCCGCTGCGCCTTTCCAGACGAGCGCATCGGCGGGAACGACCGGAGGCGTCTCTCCGCCGCAGAGGAGTTCAGAAGACGTAAGCACTTTATTGGAGACGCGCCAGCAGGTCATGTCGCCACACAAAGACTGAGGAGTGCCGGATCCGCATCCTGACATGAAAAACTTCGGGGCCGTGAAGTCATAATCGCCGTATGCCGGCATATCGTTGTTAACGCCGAGAAGATGTCCATTGAAATAGAACCTCCATTCGGTCTGCCCCCTGCCGTTGTCAGGCGTGAACGTGAGCGCATAGTGGTTCCAGACGTTCAGCAGTTCCTCGGCACGGAAACGATTGAAGAGATACCTGTTAGAGCGACTAGAACCATTGTTGACGGTCTCCACCCTCATGGTCAGAAAGCCATTCCCGTCTGCACCAAGGAGATTCCAGACCCAGCCTCCTCTCTCTCCAAGCGTGTTGTAGATGAACATCTGGTTTTTGGAACTGTCTGCCGGGAGAGTGGTGAATTTGAGGAACCCTTCGATCGTGAAACTCTTGTTCAACTTCGTCGCCTCGATGACTGGCGCGTTCGTCACAGTAGAGAACACCTGCTTATACTGGTTGCCGATCTGAGTCGTGTTGTTGCCGGAACGAACCATCGTCTTGCTAGGACAGCTGACACCTGCCGCCGCAAGGGCGGCATCAGGATTCGGCGGCGTCGTCCAGCCAATGTCGTTGTCAGTCCAGGATACACCACCCTTGCTCGGATCGCGGATCATCAGCGTGTTTCGTTCGTCCACCACGTCCGGAACAATCGGCTGAGACACATTGTCGTAAAGCGACGAAACCACGTTCATCGGCCAGTAGGCCACAGTTGTGGCAAAAGTCTGATGGCAGAGCAGCGAGTCGGCCGACAGGGCCTCGTCGGACACGCGCCAGAACGCGAACTTCGCGTCGAACTCCTTTGGATTGCCGGAGGTGGCACCGCCGAGATAGAAACGATTATGCTGCACGTTTTCCGCATGGTTTGGCATTAGCTGGGAACCGCGGTTCACACCATCGAGATAAAACGTCCATCGGCTCTTGCTATTGGCTTCGTTAAACTTGAAAACGAGCGCGTAATGATGCCAACCGCCGATGATTTCGTCGTCGTCGATAATGGCTAGGACACCCGAGTTCTCTGCGACACTACCACTGACAGGTTTCACTATTACTTTACGTGTGTTGCTGTCCTTAGCCTCTTCAAGCATGTACCACATCCAGTCGCCCGTACCAGTTATTCCTGAGATGGCGATAATCGTTTCTGCATCAGCAGGAACAGGTACGTGTTTCAGAGACTTGACATACATGTAGCCCTCGATCGTGAAGTCGTGACGAAGACCCATCGCGAGAATCATCGGGTCGCTTGTTTGGCTCTGACTACCATCACCACGCGAAAATGGCACTGTTCTCAGCACAGTTCCACCGTTATTGACAACATCCACGCAGCTTGAAGCCGTAATGCCAGCAGGCCCGTTCGGCGGACGGGAGAACGCCCCTTCCGACGTATTCGCCACCTGCGCATCTGAGAGATTGACCTTGAGCGTGTAGCCATTTCCGGACTCATCCGCAATCGTGCGGGTGTTTCCGCCAGTCTCCGGATCCATCACCATCGGCCAATAGGCGACGGTTCCGCCCTGCGCTAGCGACGCGGCCAGAATCGCCACGCCAGCACACACGACCTGTGCACACGACTTTTCCATCCTGTCAATCATGTTCATTGCCAATTCCTCCTTTACATTGTGTATTGTACCACAACGCCGCGACGCGAAGTTTCGTTTTCACGCTTTTGCGTTTTTACGAACACCTACATCTTCTCGCCCATCTTGCAGAACTCGCCGCGCATGCGCCAGAGGTCTGCAGCCGAGAGCACCTTGTCGGCGCAGTCTCTCGCAACGTTCACAGCCCCCGGCCAGTCGACGGAAGAAACAACGTGCGCATACTGCTTCAGCTCGGCGTCTAGCTTCGCCTTGGCCTCCTCGGTCGCGTAGGGCGGAACCTCGAATACGTCGTACTGCCGACCGAGGTCGCAGCTCCACGCCCGCGCGAACTGCCGAAGAACGACGTCCGCCGGATGCACGAAGCCTTTCCCCGTCTCGCATACGAGCGCACGGGCGGAATACGGGCGGACTATCGCCAACGGCGGACGGCTCCGCGCCGGCTTCGGCATGGCCTTCAGGTCGGCATGGACCTCCTTCGCCTTCTCCCACGACGCGGGATTCACAAGGGGGAACGTCGAGCCCTTGCTCGAAGGATTGTAGCCAAGCCACATTATCGCGTCTGGGGAAAACGGCTTCATCTGGCTCCACATGCGGCCTATGTCCTCGGGCGTCGGGTGGACGAGCTGGGACAGGAACTCGTGCGCCTGCATCCACGGAAGAAGCGGCTTGCCAAAGCGGCGGGCAAAGCCCGAAAGGTAGGCCATGTCGAACGGTATGGACCCATCCACATAGCCGCTTTTTACAACGGGGTACGGATCGAGATGGACTGCGTCAAGCACTTTTGCGAGGAGTTCCTGCCCCGTGCCGTCGTGGTCGTTGCCGTACGACCACGCATCGCCCCTCGTCGTGTTGCGGAACGTAATCAGCGCGGGAGACGCCCTGTGCGCCTCGTCAACGGCAGCCTTCAGGTAGTCGGCGCACGCCTTGTGGAAGAGATACAGCGACTGCGCGCAGGCGTCCGCGCCATAGACCTCCGGCGCGCCCCAAGTGCGCGGCGGCTCCACGCCACTGGGCGATGCGGCGCGAAACGCGGCAATGGCAGAAGCGGAGTAGTCCCACAGCGGGAAGCTCGCGGCGGGGCAGTTCACCCAGCCAGTCGCGTTGAATATCTCGTCGCCGAGCCTGAGTCCCACGACGACATCGGACGGGAACTTGCCGCCGTTCGCCTCGGTCCACGTCGAAAGCGTGCTGCGGACGCTTTCGCGCATCCGTTCCCGCGTAATCGGCGAGAACACGGAGTAGCACGTCCGCTCCGGCCTCCACTTCGGGTCCTTGTCGTCCATATGCCAATAGACCGCTATGCCGACCTTGTCGAGGCGACATCCCTCGCAGCCCGTCAAGTCGAAGGACAGCTTGACCAGTCGCCGGTTCCTTATCTCGTTCGTGTCTAGGATATCCGCCGCCGAGTCGTTTTCCGGCACGGCGCCGGACGGGGCCGCTTCAACTTTCGCGGGAATGATGCGCAGGTGCTGCTTCCCGTCGAAGAGCCTTTCGGGGACGACGACCTCCGCCCTGCCTGTCGGCACGTAGCCGCCGAAGTAGTGCCCGTCGCCAAGCATATAGTAGTGTGGATGCTTCGCGTACGCCTGCCCCTTGGAATATACCGGTGGCTCGACTACAATCTCGTGCTTCGCGGCGGAGAACGAGAAAAGGTTGCGGTCTATGGCAAGCCCCTTGTAGCATCCTCCTGACATTACGGCCAGTTCATAGCGTCCCGTCTTCTTGGCCTGCCAGTCTGCTTTGCTCGCGTCGCTGACGTCAATCTGGAGCTTCATGCCATGCTTTCGGCAGATGGCAAGGTACTCCGCACACGACTTCACGCTTCTGGCATGGCACTCCATCACATCGACACCATGGGCGCGGCAGTCGACAACGGACTTCTCGAACGTGGCAATGTCCTTCATTCCGCTTGCGCTCGTCCACACGCGTGGGATGTCCCCGAATGCGGCATTGAGGATGGAGAGCGACAACAACATCCCTCCAGCCAACATAAGACTAGCACTTTTCTTCATGGTCCGTATTCTATCACAACACTCCGACGCGAAGTTTCGTTTTCACGCTTTTGCGTTTCTACGAACAATTGATAGCTCTTCCTTGCCGATAGAACGAAGATACATTCTTGAGATATTCGTTCACGTTGCGATAGCGGATTCCGCTCGGCAAGTCGGCGTCCGTTCCACGATAGAGGACACCTCGGACGACGATATCACCATACCGATCACGCACGAACCCGATCTTCTTCTCGTCGAGCAAATGGCGCGTTTGGGCATCAGCCGTCTCGCCGGAATGCTTTATCTCGAAAAGCCAGCACTTGCGCTTCGCGTTGTCGCAGACGACCATGTCGAACTCCCCCGACTCGAACTGAAGCTTGAACACGCCGAACCCCTCAAATGGATTCGGCGACGCAGGGAGCGCAAGGCGCGTTTCTACAAGTACGATGTCCTCCAGCATCCGCCCCCTGACATCGTCAAGAATGCACTCAACAAGCGCCTTTGCCTTAGTTCCGGCAAGTCGCCTGAAGCCATCGTCTCGCCCTAGCGCGAAAACAAGGGCCTGCGCCTGCGCATAGCGAAGCCCCGGCTGCACAAAGGCGTCGCGGCTGAAAGGCGCTCCGACCTCGGTCCTTGTCTCGATTTGCGTCAGAAGGTCGAGGTCTAGAAGATATTCGCGAACTTCCTTCGCATGGGCTTGCGTAACCCCGATTGCCCGCGATTCCCGCTCCTTTATGTCGAGAATCTTCATCAGCAGATCGGCGGCAGAGCCAAGGTCGTGCGACCTGAAGCGGCGAGTCAAGACGTCTACGACAAACCTGTGGTTGATGTCCTCGACAATGCGATTGATGGCATCAGTCAGCTCCCCGGCTTCGTAGAGCTCTTTCAGATGGCGGAAGTGCCCGCCCGACTCCAGCCCTCTCAGCGAGTGCTGGATGTTCCTCGCTATCGCCGTGTCGATGTAGAAGCGCGTCGACTCGTCGTCGCGGAACGACGCTTCGTCCCGTCTGGCGTCAGGATGCCCGAAACGACGCTCGCCGATCTTGAACGTGCCGCCGTACTCGATGTATTCGTCGATGTCGTCGGTTCCGAGAAGCCGTGCATGCTCGCGAAACGGAATGAACGTGGTGTGGAGCAGCTCCACGCGGTCATAAAGCTCTTCGCGCGAGGCAAGCCAGAACCCGAGCGAATCCGTCCCAGACAGAACAAGCTTCATCCCGACGGCGGCATGGATGTCGGAGAACAGCGACGCATTGTCGATGAAATTCCCGAGAAGCGTCACTTCGTCTATGTACACGAGGTCGATTCCCCGCGCATGAAGACGCTTCAAGTCGCGGTTCAGCGCGGCAAGCGTGTCATCCTTGCCAACCTTGACGTATGCGGCGCGACTGCGAAGGACAGAATCCAGAGAAAGGACGGACTGCCTTA
>Ga0310696_10001605_pt1 | contig 32372 bp, 47 predicted proteins | sample AusTroGonzalo_MG_4_FD_203885 | JGI IMG/M metagenome (GOLD analysis project Ga0310696, IMG submission 203885) | Bovine rumen microbial communities from tropical cattle in Woodstock, Queensland, Australia - Gonzalo_02 (v2) (version 2) | ecosystem: Host-associated > Mammals > Digestive system >... | reverse complement strand
GTTTTCGCGAGAGAATGTCAAAATTATTTCCAAAATTTAGGGGGATTTTTAATGCCGGCAGGAAGACCGCGGAAGCCCACCGCGTTAAAAAAGCTTGAGGGCACATACAGAAAGGACAGAGACAACGGCAAAGAAATTGCAGAAAAAAAGATTAGCGCTGTTCCTGGCGTGATAATTCCGCCGGATTCAAAAGTTTCTTGCCCTAAAACAATCAAAACAAAATATGTTCGTTCATACTGGAAACGTCTAACGAATAATTTAATCTCAATGCAGGTGCTTTCCTATAATGACTTGCCACAGCTCGAAAACATGATGTTGATTCTTGAAAAGCTGCGCGAGGCACAGGAGCACTTTTCAGAATGCAGTTTTTCGGACGCGGCTGCGCTTGCGAACTACGATATTTGCTTAAAGATTGTCTCAAAATTGACACAGATGTTTAACGACCTTGCGGCGAAATATTATATTTCACCTTCCGCACGTTCAAAACTTACACTTGATTTACTAAACATTCAAAAGACTTCACAGGAAATCGAAAAGAACGCTTCCGGCGTTGACAAGCTCATGGCTTTGAGGAACCGCAATAAATGAAATATGGTGAAATAATGGAAAAATACTGCGACGATGTACTTTCGGGAAAAATCGCCGCGGGTGTGTATACAATAAAAGCAGTAAAACGTTATAAAAACGACCGCAAGAGAGAGAAAGAAGCGAGCTTTGATTTTTTCTATTCTCAAAAAGACGCCGACGTTTTATGCGAGTTTGCAGAGAGTTTGAAGCCTGCGGACCTGAACGGCGAAAACTTAAAGCTTTTACCGTGGCAGGTGTTCTGCATGTGTCAGCTTGAAGGCTGGCGGCACAAGAACGAGCCGGACCGAAAACGCTTCCGAACAGGATATATAGAAGTAGCACGAAAGAACGGAAAAACAACCGGCTTGCTGCTTCCGCTGACTTTGTTTAACTTCATTAAATACCCTGCGTCGGAATCCTATCTTGTTTCAAGTCGCGACGATCTGGCCGAAAAGACTTATAAAGAAATTGTCGCAATCATCAACGAAGACCCGACATTAAAAGATAATTGCACGCCGCTTTCGCTTGCCGTAACTATGGATAATTCGCGCCTTGCTTTCTTCTGCGACGGCGCAAAAGATACAGACGGATTCAAGCCCCGTTTTTACTGCCTCGATGAATACCACGCATACGCAACCGACAAGCTTTTTACATCCATGCAATACGGTACAAGGTCCAAAAAGGACGCGCAGGGCGTTATTATTACAACTGCCGACGTAGACGTAAACGTTCCATGCTATGACGAAACTTTGAAGGCGCGGCGAATTCTCAACGAATTACAGACACAGGAAGACTACTTTTGCGTAATTTATGCAATCGACGAGACGGACGACTACCACGACCCGAAAGTGTGGCAAAAGTCGAACCCGTCATTGTATGACATTATAGACCCGTCGGTTATTGAATCAGATATAAACGACGCTCAGGTTTCGCCGGAAAAAATACCGGAATTAAAAGCAAAAACTTTCAACGTCTGGGGCGGCGGCGGGAAAAAATCATGGATACCGCTTGAAATATTCCAGAAGAACAAAGACGTAAAAGTAGATTTTGAAGACTTTGAAAATATGGTTTGCTGTTCTGCAACGGACCTTTCAAACATCGACGACTTAACAGTTTACAGTCTTATTTTTCAACATGAGGGGAAAGAATATTATAAACACCGCTTCTACATTCCCGAAGCTATGGCGTACCAAAAATACAAAAAAGAAAATATTAACTTCTTCCAGTGGATAGATCAGGGGTTAATAACAGCGACGCCAGGAAACACCGTCAATTACGATTTTATTGTAAACGATTTTCTAAACGACGCGGAATTATACAAAATAATTGCGCTGGGTTACGATAAATGGCAAAGTCACGACGTTATAGAAAAAGTCGAGGCAGAGCGCCCCGACATACTGTTAATTGAAATTGAACAATCATTAAAGAAGCTTTCGCCGCTAACAAAATCTTATGAAAAAGCAATTAAAGACGGCCTCATAGTTGATAACAACCCCGTTATGGCTTGGATGATAAACAATGCAGAAATCCGGCCGGACCCGAACGGCAACTATAAACCTATGAAACCTTCTAAAACTTCAACAAGGCGCATAGACGGTGTAATTACTTCTATCATGTGTCACGGCCTCGCACACAACCCGGAAGTCATAACGCCACCGCCGACCTTAACTTTTAATGATGTAAAATCACTTTTTTAAAATAAAAATGACTATTACTTATAGGAGTAAATAAACTCATGGGATTTTTTAGTATTTTTAAGCGTTCAAACCCTAACCCGAAAGCGCAAGAGCGCCCACAGGATTTAAGAGACTTCCGGCACGCTTCCGCAAAGCTCACAGGGCGCGACAGCACATCTTTTGCAACGATTGACCGCATAGCTGGAGAGTTTGCGGGGCTTTCATACGGTATTTATAATAAGCGTACAAATAAAGAAGTTTCAAATCATCCGTTATATGCAGTTCTGGCGCGGCCAAACATGGAAGACTTGCACTTTAACTTCTTTTATCAATCTATCGTCGATTATTACAACGGCGGCATTTTGTGGAAACGTGGACTAGGCACAGAAGGACAGCTTGTTTCTTTGTTCCGCCTGAGCCCTTCCGAAGTTACAGTAACCCGCGACCAGTTCACGCGCGAAAGAATCTTTTTGCATAACGGCAAGCGCTACACAGATAAAGAAATTCTTTATATTCCGTCACGTTTCGACTATTCGACCGTGAATGGCGGAACGTCTATTTTTAAGGCTGCAAACGCTGCGTTTGACACTGCGCACAAACTCGACAACTACACAAACAGCGCTTTTGACAAAGGCATAAGCGGAAAACGGCTTATCATTGATATTTCAAACGCCCTGCCGGACGCAACAAAAGAACAGATAGACGAATTAAGAAGCGATTACACCGCAACTTATGCCGGCCCAGAAAACGCCGGAAAACCACTGTTTAAGAAAAAGGGCATGGAATACAGCGAAATCGGACAGAATGCCGATAACAGGGCTGCAACCCTTATCGAAAACAGAGAGTTTCAGGAACACGAAATTGCAAATATTTTCGCCTTTCCTGGCGAATTGCTCACAGGAAAGAGCGCGAATCTTGATATAGAAAACTTGTTTACGCTTTTGACAGAGTTTGCAATAAAGCCGCTTGCTATACAATTGCAGGAATCAATTAACCTGCTGATTGAAGACAACTGCTATTTCAAATTCAATTTCCACGGCTTGTTAAAAGTTGCACTTTCAAAACGCGTGGACGCATACGCAAAGCAAATCGGAAACGGCATTTTGTCACCAAACGAAGTTCGCGAAAAAGAAAACCTGCCGCCAATCGAAGCCGGCGACAATTTCTTTATGCCTGCAAACCTTATGCCGCTTAACGACGAAACAATTAACGCGTACATGGCAAAGCAGAAACTTACAGCGCAGGGCTTGAACGGTAAAGGCGGAGACGACAGCGACCAGCACAGCCCGGCAGGAGACGACAAACAGTGAAAATAGCAATTGTAGGGCTTGCACAGCCACACCCGACCGGAAAGGAACTGAAAGCGCGAGGCTATACAGTCTGGACGCTTGGCCGCAATTCTGATCCAGATTGTGACAGATATTACGAGCTTCACGGCCTGCCGACCTGCCACAATGAAAAGCAGGTGCGCCGCGAACTTCACACTGTCATTTATGGACTTTGTGAAAAAGAAGGTTTACCGCTGAATTGTTCCGCTTGTGGAATGGCCCTTGAAACGCTTCTGGAAGAGAACGTTGAAGAAGTATATATAACCGGTTGCCCGCAGGACACCCAGGAAGAATATATAAGGGAGCGCCCCGCCCTTTCAATGGTAGTAGGCTACCTTAAAGGCGTGAGGGGGGGGGCAAAAAATATTTTGGGAAAATGCACCTGAAAACCTGAAATATGGAAAACAAAAGTGACTATTACTTATGAGGGAAAAAAAGAAATGAAACCAAAGAACAACGACAAACCAAAGGGCGAATTCTTTATTCGTAGCTGCGATTATGGCGTAGAAGACGACAAGCGCACCATTAAAGGTGTTATTCCTTATAACTCAGATTCTGTTGATATGTACGGAACCGTAGAGCGCGTAACGCCTACAGCTTTTAACAAAACCCTTGCTGACAAATCAGAAGTTAAGTGTCTTTTAGGACATGACGTTACAAAGATTCTGGGAAGTTCCGGTGCCGGAACTTTGAGAATGACAAGTGAGGAAGACGGACTTCATTTTGAAGTAGACCTTCCAAACACCACAGACGGAAACGACGCTTTCGAGCTTATCAAGCGCGGCGACTGCCGGACACTGTCTTTCGGTTTTATTCCGGTAAAAACACAGTGGACCGAACTTGACGGAGACCACGACTTGCGCGAGCTGGTAGAAGTAAAACTTCTTGAAATTTCCGTGTGTGTTGCTTTCCCTGCTTATCCAGAGGGAAATACAAACGTTCGTTCTTTCTTTAAAAAATGTGGAACGGACTTTGACGAAGTAAACGCTATTCTGAAACGCAAAGAGCTTTCAGAAGACGATAAAAAGAAGCTTCGCGCAGTTGTAGACAACTTAGAAGCTATGATCCGCACAGCAGAACCGGACCAGCCGTCAACCGACACTGGCAACGCCACTGAGCAGGAAGAAGCAGAAGCAAGAGCAAAGGCCGAAGCAGAAGCAAAAGAAAAAGAGGAACAGAACCGCCGTGCGCGTTTTGTATTCTACACACAAAATCAGGAGAAATAGCCATGAAAAAGGCAGAAATCCGCGCTCAGATTGAAGCGCTCGAACTCGAAAGACGTTCATTTATGGAAGAGGTTCGCCACGGTACAGGCGAATTTAAAGAGGATGAAGCAAAAGCAAAGCTTGAAGACTTCGACAAGCGCCGTGCAGACCTCGAAAGAGCTTATGCAGAGCTTGAAAAGCCAGAGGCAGGCGACAGCGCCCTTCACCTCACAAACCGCGATTTTATCGACGCCGCACGCGAAATGCGTTCAATCACAATCGGTGCAAACGGTAAAATTAACCAGGTGCAGCAGCTTTTCGAGGGAATCGGCGAAAAAGACGACATCTTGAACGCCGTAACTTTTGATTACAGCGACAACGCCGCAACAAACATTCCGGTTCTTGAACCAGGACTTGAAGAGCCAGTTGATACAGCCGAAGGCGGTTCAAGTATCAATGAAGACGACGAAGCAGCCATGAACACAACTGAAATTCAGGTGTACGGCCTTGCTTCTGTACTCGGTGTTACTGCCGAAGCTTTGCAGCTCAACACAGTAGACATTGAATCAAAGCTTCCTGAGCTGTTCAGAAAGGCTTTCCGCAAAAAGCTTCATTCAAAAGTTTTGCAGGGAACTTTGGTTTCTAACACTCAGAAGGGTGTTAAGGGTATCTGGACTTCTGCGGCTGCAAACACAGCAGGAATTACACAGCTTGCGGCAAATCAGACTTCAATTAAATGTTCTGACCTCGCAGGACTTGCCCTTAAAGTTGCCGGCTACGATGAAACTTTTGAAATCGTAATGAACAGCGCAACATATCAGGCAATCTTGGCAGATTCTACATCCGGCGAAGATGTAAAGCTTTACAAAGAAGGCTTGATCCGCAACAAGGAAATTGAAGGCGTTAAGGTTCGCCTCGACGCAAAGGCACCAAAGGCAACAACCGCGGGTTCTATTCTTGCCGTTGCTGTTCCGCTTTCACGCTTCCATGTGGGAGTTGCTGGCGGAATCACTATTACACCTATTAAGGTTAAGGGTGATTCAAAAACTTACTTCCAGGCAGAAGCCTTTGTAGGTGGTAAGCAGGTTTCAGACAAAGACTTGTTCTCTTTGGCTGTTAAGGCTGCAAGCTGATAAAAGCAAAATGGCTTAAAAAATAGGGTGTTCCGCTTCGGTGGGCGCCCTATTTTGAGGGGTTTATATATGGCAGATACCAACAAAAACACTGATAAAAACAACGAAAATGACGTAAAAAATGCAGAAAATGCACAGAAAAACGCCGAAAATGCGCAGAATAACGCAGAAAACAAAAATAATGAGAATAACAAAGAAAAGAGCGTAAAACCCGTAAAAGTTCGCTTTTTGACTGGTTATTGGGGAATTTATGGAACATTCCAGGCAGGCGAAAAAGCTTCTATTCCTGAGAATGTCGCAAAAGCCTTTGCAAAAGACAAGGTTTGTGAAATCTTGAAGGACAAAGAATAATGCTTATTGACGCCGCTTTGCTTTATGCCTACAACGGCATAGAACAGCAGACAAACGAAGCCTCGCAGTCACTAATCGCAATTCATATCGGAACAGCGCAGCAGATTATTACAAACTATGTGCTTTTCGATTGTGAAGAGGTGCTGACAGATACAGAACATTACAACGCCGCCGCCGTTGCTATGTTCAAAAACGTTTGTTTGCGCATTGCTACACTTTTGCAGCTCGAAGACGGCGGGAACATCGGCGTCAATAATGTAAATGGCGGCGTGGGCGTAACACGAAGCTTTGCAAACATTGTAGATTATACGCCCTACTTAAAGCCGCTTTCGGCATTCCGAAAGATTGAGGGTGCTTAATGATAACAATTGAAGCAGACGTTCAGAAAGCACAAGACGCGCTGGCCGGAACTTCAAAAAGCCTTGCTGCAATCGAAAGAAAAACGCTTTCAATTGTAGCAAGCGGAACTGTAAAAGCTGTTAAGGGCGGAATCAGGGAAACGCTTAACAGCAGGACCGGGGAACTGTTAAAGGCTTTCCGGTACAAGGTACACAAAAACGGAGTTGCGAACGTTTACCCGAACGGAGAAAGCGGAAGCGCAATTTTTCCGAAAGCCTACGTTCTGAACTATGGATATTCAGGGCCGACAAAACGGGCAATCAACAAGCCGCACGGGTTTATTCAGTACGGTGAGTTATACGCAGAATCGGGCGCATATATGCAGGAAGTGCGCAAAATGATTGATAAAGAATTGCAGAAATACTGGGGTTAAAACATGGAAGAGCTTTTCGAAGTTATTAAGACATTCTTAACAACTCAATTTAATACAGAGCTTGCAGAGTATGACGACCCAGCGCCAGCACCGGCCCTTCCTAGAATTACCGACAAAGCGGTTGTTTTTGGCACGGTGGACCCTTTGAAAGTTCCTGCCGTTGCAGTTTCGGTTCTTCCAGAAACACAGGAAGACGGCGAAGACACTATTTCAGACGATGAGACACAGAGCGTTTTTACAGTGACTTTTGTATTCAAGAACTGCAAGTATGAAGAGCTTATAAAAAGAATGTGTCGTTATGCTGCATGTTTCAAAAAAGCAGTAAAACAATTTTACACGCTGGAAAATGACGGCGTGGAAAATACAGAACTGGGAACAATCAGGTTTTACCCTGACTGCGGAACCGTCGAAAAGACAATGACCGCCGCCGAAATTAACCTGACAATATATACAAGTGAGGAATATTGATTATGAGTGACCCAACTTTGATCAAGAAACATCTTATCCGCCCATTTTTGAATAACGGAACATCCGCTGTTCCTTCTTGGGTGCAGATTAAGAAGGCTACGGAATTCACACGCGCAATGAATCCGCAGACAGAGGAACGCGACTACATCGCAGACGAACACCCGACGACTGAGGTAATGGACTACAAGCCTAGCGAAAATCTTTCTATTACCATGTACAAAGGCGAACCAGACTTTGACATGATGTACGACCTGTACAAGAAACGCGCTATCGGTGCAGCCGCACAGAAAGAATTTCTTTTGGTGTACATCTTTGATAGCGTGACAGTAGGAAGCGGAAACGAAGCCGTAACTTACTACTACGCAGAAAAGACAGGCGCAACAGTAACCGTTGAAGAGCTCAACGCAAGCGGAAAGAGCTTGACTTGTAACGTTTACGAAAACGGAACACCAACAGAAGGTTATGTAACAATCACAGACGGCGTTCCGTCATTCACAGCAGGTGACATGCCTAGTTCGTCATAGTTTGCGCGATGATTGATTTAAGCAAAAAAATAGACTTGCCTGATTCTATTACAGTTTCGGGCAAGTCTTTTCGCATAAACACAGATTATCAGTTTTTCGTTTTGTTTTCGTCGATGTGTAAACACGCGCACAAGTACGACGAATATAATTTTTTATATCGCGGTGCTATACCAGAAGACAAGGAAGCAGGCTTTAACGAGCTTTTGAAGTTTGCGAAACCTGCGCGAGAGCTTCCGCGCGACATTGGCGACGAGCCAGACGAAATACTTCTTGATTACGAAAAAGACGCTGACTTGATTTACGCCGCATTCTGGCAGCAGTACGGAATCGACCTGAAAGGAAAAAATCTGCACTTGCACTGGTACAAGTTTTTAGCGCTTTTGTACGGACTTAAAGACACAAAGTTAAATAAAATAATGGAATTTCGTTCATACGTTCCGGCTGAGACGGACGGCAAAGAATATAAAAAGTTTATGCTACAACAGAAAGCAATGTGGCACATCGAAAAGGAACTTTCAGACGAAGAAAAGGCCGCTATTGCAGCGTTTGACGCAAAATTAAAATAATAGGGGTTTGTCTATGGCTGACAAGAACGTAAACATAAAAATAAAATCAGACACCAAAGACGCGAAAAAAAACATTGATAATTTAACATCAAGTTTAAATAAATTAGGCAAAGACGCCAAAAACGATTCAGTTTCAAAACTTGGCGACGCATGGAAGCGCACAAGCAAAACAATTAAAGGCGCCGGACTTGGTGCCGTAATTGCCGCCGAAGTAAAACTTCTCAAACAGGAATTACAGGCAATCAAAGACACTGCCGAAGCCTTCAACGTTCAACTAAAAGCCGAAACAAAGCTTGCGCAGGCCGCAAAAAACAATCCTTACATGGACGGCACAGGAGTTAACCGCCTCAAAGAGTTTGCTTCTTCTTTGCAGTCAATTTCAGACTACGGAGACGAAGAACTTATTCCTATGATGACTGAACTTGTAGCAACGGGAAGGACCGAAGCGCAAGTAATGGATATTATGTCGGCTTCTATCGACGTAGCCGCAGGAACAGGAAAGAACCTGCAAAGCGTTGTAGAAATGCTTAACAAGTCTTACACTGGCGAGCTCGGAAAATTAACCCAGCTTTCCGGGGCAACAAAGAACCTGACAAAAGAAGAACTGCAAAGCGGCGCCGCTGTTAAAATCCTTGCCGAACAGTACAAAGGAATTTCAGAAGAAGCAACCAAAGCAACCGGAAGCGCGAAGCAACTTGCAATGGCACAAGGCGACCTTTCCGAAAGCTGGGGAAAGATAACAAAACCCGCTTACGATTCATGGAATAACTTCTGGCTGAGACAAACAAAGAAGGGGCAGCAGTTCGCGGAAAGCTTAAACGCTGCACTTGAAAGAGCTTCGCAAACTTGGGTTATCGGTGGCGGACACCGTGCAAACAAAGACTTTGTATCAGATACACTCAAAAATGCAAACGAGGCAGGAAAAGCCGGCAATCGTCGGTTGTACCTTGAAGACGTAGCAAGCGCCCAGAATGACGAGTTCTTAAAGAACGCTATAAATTATCTTGACCGCCTCAAAAAACGAAAGGCCGAAGAAACAGAATTATTAAACATTCTCAAAGAGGAACAGCAGTGGCGCGAAAAGAAAGTTCAGAATGAGCAGGCAGACGCAAAAGCCGCGCAGGAAGCCGCCACAATGACAACGGAGCAACTGCGCACAAAATTAAAAGAAATGCGGGAATCAAACGACCTTGCAAACGCAGATTATCGGCTTCAATTTGCTTTAAGAACAGAGCTTGAAAAGCGCGAAGCAGAAGAAGCACAGATTCAAAGCGGGCTTCTGGAACAATACAAAAACAAAGTTGCCGCCGAAGAAAAAGAAATTGCCATTCGCAGAGAAGCTGGCGAAGATATTTCAAAGCAGGAAGAAGCACAGAAAATGCTTAACACAAAGCTTGAAGCTTACGTTGCATTTATTAAAGAAGGCGGCGACACTTCAAGCCAGGCGGCAAAGAACATCCGTGCAGACATTAAAGCAATAAGCGCTGATCTTGCGGCAATGCAGGAAGCCGAAGCGCAGAGGCTCGAAGCTGAGAAAGCAGAAGAAGCACGCTTAAAGGCAATTAAAGACCAGCTCGACAAAATGAACGACAAAGTTTTAAGCCTCAAAGAAGCCGCAAACGAGCTGATAAACGGCCCGCAGGAAGTGAAGCTTTCTGACACAATCAAGCAGACAATCGAAACACTGGAAACAGAGGCCGAAGCACTCGACAAAACGTCGGAAGCATACCAGCAGTACATCGACAAAATAAAAGAACTTAAAGAACTTTTGCCGCAGGTTCAAGAAGCAGAACAGAACATGGCAGACGGCCACGAAAGAACAATAGACCAGGTTAATTCTATTATGTCGCAATTAACCGACAGTCTTTCTAACCTTTCCGGCTCAATTTCACAGATTTGTCAAACTGCACTGAGCGAAAGCAACAGGCAATATGACAAAGAATCGAAGGCGCTGGAATTGCAGCTTGAACAAAACGCAATTTCTTACGAGGAATACTTAGAGAAAAAAGACGAGCTCGACAAAGAAGCTGCAAAGAAAGAATACAAAATCAAAATGGCAGAATGGAGCATGAATCTTGCAATGGCAACCGCACAGGCAGCGCAGGCCGTAGTTAATGCCCTTGCTTCTGGAACACCGCCGGTTAACATGATTAACGCGACAACTGCGGGGCTTCTGGGTGCGGCTCAACTCATAGCCATTGCAGGCGCAAAGCCAGTCGCACCGTCATTCGCGACAGGTGGATTTTTAACCGGCAATTCTTATCACGGCGATAAAATCCCGTTTTATGGTAACGCTGGCGAGGCAATCTTAAACCCTGCCGAAATGCGAAACTTTATGGACTTAGCCAACGGAAACGGACAAGTTAACCTTTCTATGCCTATTTCAATTGAAAACAACGCCGGCGACGCCGTACAGGTTAGCGCCGCCCAGCAGGACCGACAGATTAAAATAACAGTCGATAGAATTGTAAATACTACAATGCAGTCGGGCGGTTATAACGACGCCATGAGAAGCGCAAACGCCAGCATGAAAGGAGCTAAATATTTATGATAATTAAAGAATGGCCCGTTGCCGTAAACACAAAGTTTTTCAAAGGCACCACAAAGCCAGAAGATAACGTAATTACAACAGAATACACATCCGGCCGGAAAATCTGCATTTTAGCAAACACGCGCTTTGTGTTTGATATAGAATGCGACCTTTCGGTAAATGCCACGGAGCGCAACGCCTTCTGGAAGTGGTTTACTGAACAGCTCGGCGGTTGTGCCGGCGTTTTTCATTGTGCAGCACTCAGACGAACGGCAACTTCAACGGAATATTTCCGCTTCAAAGAAACGCCGTCGGAAAGCGAAGGGCAGAAATTCAGAAAGCTTTCTTTTAAGATTGAGGAAATATACTGATGAACTTAAACGAATACGAGATTTTCAACAGATACTTCAACGGCGGCGCTTTTGCGCTTCCCTTCCTTCTGAAGTTTACCTGCGCAGGTTGCCCGACGCTTTACTTTGTGAACAATACTGAAAGCATAAACTTTGAAGGCAATTTGTATCATCACGCTAGTTTTGAATACTCGCCGCCAGATTCAAACGGCAAAGGCGCAAACCTCAGAATAAGTGCAGCAGATAACGAGCTTATAGAGTTTGTAGAAAATGCGGACGACGGCTACCGCTTGGACGTTGTGGGCCTCATTGCCGAAGGTGGTGAAGTTCAACGCCTCAAACAATACATTCATTTTTACGGAAGCGTTTCTTATACCGAAAACATGGAATTAAATTTTGAACTTGGAAGCGACGACCGCTTAGACATGACGTTTCCGCCGTACAAGTTCGACGCAGAAACAAACAAGGGGAACACATGATAGATGTAAGTGATTTAATCGGCGTTCCGTTCGTAGAGTTCGGACGCGACAAGGAAAACGGGCTTGACTGCTACGGCCTCGCAATAGAAGTAGAAAAGAGACTTGGAAAGGATCTGAAAGACGTAGTTCTGGAAAAATTCAACCGCGAAAAAGTCGAAAAGACAGTTCCGACATTAAACGTAAAAAAATTACGGCTTGATGAAATAAAGGAAGGCGCGGTTCTTGAATTCTACGGCTTGCAGGACAAACGCCTGCACATTGCCGTTGCGCTGGACGAAAAGACGTTTATTCACGCAACAGAAAATCAGGGTGTTAGAATTTCAACTTTGGGAACCTGCTCGCAATATTTGAAGCTTGCGAATGTATACGAGGTTATATAATGGGCGTATTAAATATTTACAAAGGACTTTCAGAAGATTATAAAACAATCAAAGGCAATGCAAGTGTTAACGAGCTTGCACACGAACTTATGCCGGAACTTGATCTTTCACAATGTATCATTGTAAACGCTGGCGAAGAAATCGCGCCCGACTATGTTTTAAAAGATAACGACATTGTATTTATAAGAGCGATACCGGGCGCAACGGGTGCCGTAGTAATGGCCGTTATTGCCTGTGTTTGTGCCGCCGTTGCCGTAGGTGCTGCCGTTTATTCTGCAATCGAACAGCAGAAAGCGCAAGAGGAAATGGAAAAGGCCCAGCGCCAGGCGAAAGCCCTTGCCGAAAAAGTAACACAGCTTCCGTTCTTGAAAGGCGCAAACAACAGAACCGCACTCGGTTATAACATACCGTATATTATGGGAAGCGTTTATAATGTGCCTTATAAACTTGTTTCCGGCTATTACACAATAAATGGCGAGTACGGAAAGAACCAGTTCTGGAACGCTTCTTTTGTAGTGGGTTACAATAACGCGTTAATTCAGGATGTTTCCGTAGGAACAAAGGTTATAAAACATTCTAACGAGGAAGTAGAAGTTCCGGGGCAGGCAGAAGAAATTCCATATCTGGGAGACGCTGGCCCGTTTGCATATAGCTTCGACCAGGGCGACTACTACGACCCAGCCGACGAACTCGACATAAAATACGAAGACGAAATTGTTATTGACGGCTTAGACGAAAAAGTAACATGCACAAACTTTTCTGACGAACTCGACTATAACAACGCAGTTTCTAAACAGTGCGCAACAAACACATATAAAATTGATGTTTGTATTATGTTTAACGGTTTGCGCCGATATGACGACGGCTGGAAGTCAAAGAACGTTTCTGTAAAAGTTGAATGGAGCAACGACGGCAGCACATGGAATGACGCCGGAAACATCACAACCGGAGACGTAAACGAGCGCAAGACAGTTCGCTTTGCAAAAACTATCGAGCTGACCGCCGCCCAGTGTGTCGGAAAAGACATTTCTATTCGTTTAACCCGCCTCACAACACTTGAAGAAAGCAACTCGCAGGAAACCTGCTATTTGTGTTATATGAACTGCTGGCAGTATGACGCCGGCCGTTCTACTTCTTCTGCTATCGTAAAGTGTGCACCACTTGAACAGCCGTGGAGAGGCAAAACGACACGACTTGCGCTCAGGGTTATTTCCAACGATTCAACAAAAGACAATCTGGACCAGATAAACTGTAATGTTTACGGAAAGGCCAGAATATGGCATGACAACGCATGGACGGTGAACAAGTACCCGACAAGAAACCCTGCTGCATGGGTTCTTGAACTTATGACGACGGATGTTCACCCGCATTCGCAATATATCGACGATGAAATAGACCTGGACGCACTGGGCGCGGTTTATACTTACTGCGAACAAAACGGCTTTCATTGTGACGGAATCATAACCGAAGATTCAAAGAAAATTGATGTGTTAAATAACATTCTTGCAGAATGTAACTCGACAATGTATCGCGACGACGCAACCGGAAAATGGACGTTCGCAATAGAACAGGCCCAGAACGTGCCCGTTGCGCTTCTGAATGAACAGTGTATTCGTTCGGTAACTGTCACAAAGTCTTTTGAAAGAAAGCCGTTCGCAGTAAAAACAACCTTTACAAACCGCGAAAGCTGGGCCGTTGACACCTTCTATCAGACAGTAAACGGAAAGATTGATTCAAGCGTGGCTTATGGTGAACATAAGCTGATAACGGAAGCCGCCCCGCAATACGTTACAGAGTTTGAACACGCCTACAAGTTCACACACAGGCTTCTTGCAAAACAACAGCTACAACCGCGCGAAATTACCGTACAAGTCGGACGCGACGGCGACTATTACCCGCTTTATTCAAAAATCATGCTTCAAATGAAGCAGTTAAGAATCGGACTTTCAAACGGAATTGTTCACGGTGTTTTAGTCGAAAACGGACTTCTTAAACAAATTGTTACATCCGACTTCTGCGACTTTTCCGACCCGTCGAAGCGTTACGGCATTATTATTCAGGCACAGACCGACAGCGGAAAAGCTCACGTTTACGCCGAAGTAGAAACCGCCACAATGGAAGAATTCGCGCTTGGTACTATGGCCGTGGGAATGATAGGAGCAACGCCGACAAGTAAGCCTTTCGGATTCTTTGCGCCCGGAAAGTCACGCGTTTTAAACGTAGTCACACCGGTTGCAGTTTCGGTTGTTCCTGAGTACGGAAATATTTATTCTTTCGGTTATCTCAACGAAAGCGGACAGTTTAGCCGTGTTACAAACGAAATGATGATTTACGGCCGAAAACAGAACAAGGACGGCTGGGAGCTCACACTAAAAGACTATAACGCAGCTATATTCCAGTTCGGCGATATTCCCGACTATGTAACAAACCTTACAACGCCGAAAGAAAGCGGAAGCACCTTGCCCGAAGCAATCATGCAAAAGATTGTAGAAGTAGCCGACGAAGTAAGCATTCCAGGACCGCAAGGCCCGCAGGGTGAAACAGGACCGACAGGACCACAGGGGCCACAAGGCCCGAAGGGAGACAAGGGCGAAGCCTCTTATATTGCAAAGTTTGAACCTGATTACGCATGTTTCACTTGTGACAATTCCGGCAACGCATGGGGCGAAAAGGTAGCTGCGAAAATCCGTCTTATTTACGGAGAAGAAGACTTGCCATTTACAATTGTTTCGGTAGGAAACAACGGTTCGCAGATTGCCGCCACGATCCGTGGAAACACAATCTATTTTGAATCACTTTCCGGGGCAAAGCTCGACGAGGGCGGAAGTATTCCGGTAGTAATTCGCTACCGTTCCACAACTGGAACTGCTATCGGTTATGGAACAAACGCAATCGGCTTTTCAAATCAACCAATAGGTTATTTGAACTACTACGGCGAAAATAAAGATTTTACAGTTTTCTTTAATTATACAACCGTTCGCGCAGGCGTGAACAAGGGCTTGAAAACTGTAATCGACGATTATTTAGCCGCAAGCGGTACGCGCTACAAAGGCGACTTTTTCACATGGGGCGGAGAAACAACAAGCGTCACTTATTCGGGCGTTACATATACCTTTAAGAAAGGCCGTGTTTATTCCTGGAACGGCAACCAGTGGACGGAATCACACGACGACGCGCAACTTTCGGAAAGTTTCAATAATGTAATGTCGGTTCTGGATGATGAAATAGTTTCCAACGATTCAAAGCTTGAACAGACAATGCGCAAGCTTTCTTCTGTAACTGTATTTTGTGAAGAGCTCGCCGCAAAGGTTGCATTTATTCAAAAGCTTTTTGCTCAGAATATTACAATGCAGCAGGGCGGTTTGTTTAAGTCGGCCAACTGGAACGGAACTTTTAATCAGGACACACGAAAAATTACGGGGCACGGTTCGCAGGGCTGGGCGCAGGATTACTTCGGAAATCTTGAAGTCGTAAACCTTTACGCTAAAAGCGCAAATCTTGAAGACTGTAGACTGGGCGGTTATTTGTGGGGAAATTCAACACCGTTCAAGCCTTGTGCTGCCGGAAATATCGGTTATAAAGACGGCGTTTTGTCTTTATACAACGGAAAAAATATTGCGTCTATTAACCGAGATCAAAAAGGCGTATATACAATATATTTTTCTACACCATTTAATTTGAAGGTGCACACATGGGAAGGTAACAACTATATAGACTTGTATGTTATCGGAAATGCGCACGACACTTTCGACGCTGGATTTACAAACCCGGAACTAATTTCTATAAACTGGGTGCGTAATTATGTAGACGGCCGACTTACAGTTTCGGGCGGTTATGCTCGCGTAACTTATGCAACACTGTATTTTATGGATAATAACACAGACCAGTTGATAGACCCTCGCGCAGCACAATTCTTTATTTTTGGAGCTGAGACAGATTAAAATGATAGAATATGCTTATAAATTCAATAATAATATTAAAATCGGCATTATGAATTCTGACAATCCAGGAAACTTGATGTATAATATCCCTAAAGGTGCCAAGTTTTGGAATCTGAACGAAATTCCGCTTGAAAACATAAACGATGATAATTATGCAGGAATCGGGGTTTCAGAACTTCATTTAATGGTGGAATTAGACAATGCGTAAACTTTTATTTTTGTTTGTTATTGGTTTTGTTTTCTTCACTGGCTGCCAGCTTTCGCCGGCTGAAAAAGAATATGAAGTTATAACATGTTCGCAGGAAATAAAAACCCGTGCTTTTCGCTTTGCAGAGCTTTACAGGGATTCTGACACGGAATACGAGCTGGGCGGACAATCGCCGGCGCGGGCTGCTATTAAAATAGATTGTTCTGGGCTTGTAGTTATGTGTTATAAATACGCCCTGGTTGATACGAAATACGAGCTTATAGAATACGACATGACCGCAAATTTTATGTATCAGAACGCCGCCGAAATTACCACAACGCCAGAAAGGGGCGATTTAATTTTTATGGGTGAAATAGGAACGGACGCTGTCACGCACATTGCAATTTATGACCGCGAAGAAAACGGCGAGATCTATTTTATAGACAGCACCGACAACGGCGTAGTAAACGGCGTCACAGAACGTCATTACGAAAAAAATAATGAAAAATTTAAAGCTTTTGGTGTTATGAAGCTGAAATTCGCAAAATAAAAATGACTATTACTCATAGGAGCACAAACACTATGAGTGATGAAATTTCCGGCATTGTTCCGGTATCAACCTTACCCGCCCGCACACCACAGCAGGGCGATTCTATTCTTCTTGCCGACCAGTACAAAACTTCACCAGAGGGGCTTGAAGCGTACTTTAAGACGCACCGCCCCGACGCTGGAAGAAATCTTTTAACAGTTCTGGGCGCTGCAACTGCGGCAGCCGCATTTTCGGCACTTCGCACAAAAGCAAACAACGGCGACTTCTCAAACCTGCGATTAGGAGATTATATCGACGTTTCGTCTATGACCGTAAACGGCGCCGCCATTTCCAACAGTAACCAGCGTTTACGCTTTATTATTGCAGGCTTCGACACCTACTACCGCGTAGGCGACACAGAAATTACACAACATCATATTGTCATGGTTTCTAAAAACTGCGTTTTTCAACACGCAATGAACAGCACCGCCACAAATACCGGCGGTTATCCTGCAAGCGAGTTGAAAACATGGCTTAACGACGCAGTAAAAACCGGACTTGTTAACGCTATCGGAATTACACCGAAAACCGTTCGACGCCTGCTTGATACAAAAGGCGACTGGGCGTGGACCGCTGAAACAGTCTTTATTCCGACAGAAGTTGAAGTTTTCGGCCACCAGGCATGGAGCAATAACAAAGGATATTCAACCGGTTCTTCTGTTCAGTGGCCTTTGTTCGCCGCACATCCGCAAATGAGGATTGCAAACTGGAACGGCTCGCGCTGGTGGTGGTGGGAAGCGTCACCGCGAACCGATGATACTGCGGGCTTCTGCTACTGCGGCAGCAACGGGTATGCCAACTACGTTTCGGCTTCCAATAGCGACGGCGGGGTTCGTTTCGCTTTCCTGGTCTGATAATCTGAACGTCTGCGCACCTCTTGTGGGTGCGTGAGTGAAGATTGAAGACTAGGAGCTTCACGGCTTACAAATTAAAAATATCAGGAATTAAAAATGAGCGTTAGAGCTGATTTGAGAAGCGAAAGTTCGCTTCTTTTTTATAAAATCGCAAGGGAATTAAGACGGGAAATTTCCTGCGATTTATTACTAAAGTTTGAATCAAAAAGTGAAACGTTTACAACGGACGAAAACACCGTTGTAAACCAGAAAGAACAATACCCGTCTTATATGGTGGATTTTATCCGTAAAACCATTTTGGGTTTACTTCAAAAGCTCATGCAGTATATTTCAATGGCGAATGCTATTTACCCTGCATGTGTTCTTGAAGTAGACAAAAGACGGCTTTTGCAGGACTACGCAATAGGAACCGCAGAAGCTTTACAAAATGAGCTGGAATATTGCGCCGACGTATTCCCGGACACGCTCAGGTGTCTTTTACATTATGCCGATGAAATCGACCATTTAATAAAGGTTTTAAGACGCTGGAAGAAATCCAACGCTAAAATATTAAAAAGTTTAGGGGCCGGACCTGATACTGCGAACTTCTGCAACTGCAACAACAACGGGAATGCCAACAACAATTCGGCTTCCAATAGCGACAACGGGGTTCGTTTCGATTTGCCGGGCATACAATCTGACATAACGCCGGATGACGAGCAAGGGAAAGGAGGTTTGTGATCCCGTGCTTTCGGTTTAACCGGAGCACGAATCGGGCCGTGATGTGAGGAAGTGGACGCTTCTTGCATGGCTCGCGCCGTCTGTAATCGCGAGTTTCATACTTCCGCCACTAAGTAGTGTACGGCAAGGCAGACATATAGCATAGCAAAATGCTATAACACTATACACGGCCGTTTTAAATATGACTTCACAGGAAAGAAAAGAAGGCAGATACAAAAGACGCTGCCAAAAACGCCAGGAACGAAAAGAAAAAGCAAACGCACCGTTTGACAACTACGACGTTCTAAAAAATCCCGAAATATATCTTGAAGCTTTCAGAAATGCACGCCGTGGGGTTGCCTGGAAACATTCCGTTCAATTCTACGAAATGTATTTACTGAAAAACATTTTCGACGCCGTGCGCAGCATTGAAAACGGCGACGCAGTAACGCGCGGTTTTGTCTGCTTCGATATAACCGAACGCGGAAAAACAAGACATATAAAATCACCACATATTAGCGAACGTGTAATGCAGAAAGCTTTGTGCGACTGCTGCTTAGTTCCTATTCTCAAAAGACCTTTAATTTATGATAACGGCGCATGTTTACAGGGCAAAGGCACAAAGTTTGCACGCGACCGCATACAACGACACTTAACACAGTTTTACAGAAAACACGGCGCCAGCGGGTACGTTCTGACAATCGACTATTCAAAATATTTTGATAACGTGAATCACGAAGTTTTATTACAGCTTGTCAAAGAACAGATAAAAGACAGAAGACTTTTCGCGCTCACTAAGTTTTATATACATGAATTCGGACCGGTAGGGCTTGGGCTGGGTAGCCAGGTTTCGCAGATTTTAGCAGTCTTTTTTCCAAACAAAATAGACCATTTTATAAAAGAAAAGCTGAGAATCCGTTTTTATGGGCGCTATATGGACGATTCGTATTTATTAAGCGATTCAAAAGAAGAGCTGGAAAAGGCGCTTGAAGAAATAAAAGTTATCTGCGAGAAACACGGAATCCGCCTGAATCCAAAGAAAACACGAATTACACCAATAAAAGACGGCGTGGAGTTTTTACACTGCCGTTACAGGTTCGGCAAAAACGGCCGGATCATCCGAAGCGGTGGGCGTGAAAGCGTACAGCGTGAACGGCGAAAATTAAAGAAGTTCCGGCAGAAGCTCGACGAAGGCAAAATGACACCGAAACAGATTTATAACAACTATATTTCATGGCGTGGATTTATGAAGTATTTTGACAGTAAAACGCTACTGAGAAATACTGATAAATTATACAATCATTTATTTGTAGAGGGGTGAACCTATGGAAGAAGAAGCAATGATTTACTTCTGGAAATCAAAGGACGGAGACGGCGTTTATTTTAACACCGACATTGAAGAAGCAAAAAAAGACGATTACACCACAAAGCCGAAGGAAAGCTGCACACAGAATGACTGGTACACCGTTTATGAGTGCACAGCACGGCTCGTGAAGGGTTCAATCGTTCTGGGAAAAACTCAGGAAGAAAAAGACGCAGAGGCCGCCCAGAAGAGAAAAGAACAGATTGTGGCAGAAATTGAACAGCTCGAAAACAAAGGTTTAAGAGCTAGTCGCGCCGTTGCGCTTAACATTGCCACAGAAGAAGACCTGAACAAATTACAGGAAATCGAAACGGCAATTGCAGAGCTTCGCGCAGAATACGAAAGTTTATAATTCTATTTTATGCCGGCTGTTCCTGAATGAGTGTCGCGGTAAAAATACCGCCTTATCAACTCTTTTTCGACAATCGGCATAGAATCCGAAATTGTATCTTGCAGCGGTTCCGCTAGTTCTACGTCGTAATACCTGCCGTTATAATAAGCTTTTACGCCCAGCGTTTCCGAAATGCAAAGCGTAAACTTCTTAAACGGCAGATTAACGCGGAACTTTTCGCCGTGATATATAAACGTGCCGTTTGCTTTTGCCGTATGTTCAGAACGGACCGAAAAAAGAAAATCATCATCCGCCACGGCCTCGCGGTGCCATGCTTTGACACGTTCGGCAGGCTCCACAGAAAACATTTTATTAAAAGTTTTCACATAACCTTTCAAGAAGTCGTTTGCTTCCTGAATCGTTGAAATTCCTTTGTAGCGGAAAATATAAGGCAGGCGCCCTTGTAGCGTTTCCCATAATCTTTCTATGCGCCCTTTTGCCTGCGGAGACAGCGCCGCAATAGTTTCTATGTTCAAAGTATTACACATCTTTTGCCATTGCGTCGGCTTCTTTTCGTAACCTTGAAGCTGTTCTTCTATCGTTGCTTTTTCCAGATTCGCTTTTGTAGTAAAGAAAATAGCGCTTCTGTCGGTATATACCGCCAGAGGATAACCGCCCATTGCGTCGCGTGTTTGCCGGATGTTCTGTTGATAACCCATTAAACATTCATTTTCGGCCATATACAAAGAAGTTACTTTGTGCGTCGCGTCGTCAATACATCCATGAATACAAGTCGGGCGCCCGTTCATAAACCAGTCATGCTTGCAGCCGTCGAGCTGCACAAGTTCGCCTTCGCGTGGACGTTCTGGGCGCGGCAGGTGTTTTTTCTTTTCTTTTGTCGGCTTGTGGGCTTTCGGCGACATGTAACCCGCGTTATTCAGGATGTTATAAACGCATGTGTAGGAAATATCTTTTTTCAGTTCGGCCCGTACAGTTTCAAAGAATATTTCATACGGTGAATAAAACTTTTTATAAAAAAGCGCTATTTCTTTTTTTTCTTTTGTGGTAAACTTCGTGTTATGTGACGGCTTTCCGGCGTGCCCGTGGATAAAAGCCCCGTCACCTTTAAGCAAGTATCTTTTCTTTATTCTTGATACAGAGACAGTAGAAATTCCGATAAGCGCGGCACATTGCTTGTTTGTGATTTTACCGGCTACGAATAGAGGAATATATAAAGCTTTTCTTTCCTTCATTTCCACATTCATATATAGAATGTCGGAAGCCTGCTTTAATTTCTTAACTTTTTAAAAAATGCTTGACAATGTAGCTAATTAGTTATAAAGTTAAAGACAACAGAGCTACTAGATTGTGTTCGGTTGTCTAGTCGCTTTGTAAAGAGTGACTAGCAAGTGAAGCAATCAAGAGACCCCAGGAAACCGAACATCCTGGGGTTTTTTGTTTTTGCTTCACACTCGGAGACAATCAAAAATGCCTGAAACAAAAAAAATAGTTTACGCCGGAATCTTACACGACACCTACCCAGACGAAGACGGAAAAGAAATCAAGTACGACGCCCAGATTGCCGGAATCTGGGAAACAGAAGAAAGCTTTTATGCCGTTGACTTTGACGGCTTTATGACATTTCACCTTTCAAAAGAAGAATTCCAGAACAAAGTTACAGACGTAAAAACAGTGTTTTAAACGCCGGCGTTGCCGGAAAGAAAATAAAAATTAGAAGGAGTTAAATTTTAATGTCTACAAAAATTGAACTAGCCACCATTCATGGTGGAATGGCCTTAGACATGTTCAACGAAGAGTTGAAAAAAGTAATGTCTAACATCGAAGACGAGAACACCAGCGCAACCGCACGCCGTAAAGTTGTGCTGACTGTTGATTTTAAGCCGGACAACGAACGCAAACTGGGAGTTGCCACAATTTCCGTAAAATCACATCTTGCGCCGATTATTCCGCAGGGCAAAGCCGTTTTCTTTGACTATGACGAAAACAACGAGTTTTCGGCGTTCGAGGATGATCCGGCACAGCTCGACGAGGACTACCGCGAGGCAATGGAAATCGACGGGGGCGCAGCATGAGCAAAAGAAAAGTAAACCTGCTTGAAAAACACTATTTGTGGCACATTCGCAGAATTAACAGAATGCTTGACCGCTTCCCGAAATGGAATCTTTCAAAGAACATCGAAAATCACGAAATGACTTATGAGCAGTTCAACAAGATTAAACAAGAAATCTACGGCGGCGGCGGAGAGCTTGAAAGTTCATATATCTTTTTGATGAATGCCCGTGAAGGTTTCATTCAGAAGTTAAGCAGATTGCGGGGCACTTATGCAGAAAAGTTACAGAGTGTCGGTTAAATACAAAAGCGGTCCACTGGAAGGAAAGTTTGTCGTTCAGGTGGTAAACGTTCCGTATAACATCGGGCGCGAGCTTTACGAAATATGGACCGAAACAGGCTTTGAGGTTCTTATAATTCCTATGGATGTAAGAAAACCGAACCTGCGCCAGCTTTGGCGCTACAAACCTAGAAACAGAAAGAAGGAGACAAAATCAAAATGAATTATGAAATGATCCAGGATAACATCGACGCTTCAACTTTAGCCGCTATCTATGCAAAGACAGAAGAAGAACGCCGCCTTCACGCAGGAGACATTCTTTACTGGAAGGAAAAGAAAGTTGAATACATGAACACTCACAACGTTAAGGGGGAATTACTTAATGCCTAGTAATGATTTGAACAAAGTTATTTTAATCGGCCGTCTGACCCGTGACGCTGAATTGAAATACAACACAAAAGGAACTGCGATTGCTGCCGTCTCACTTGCAAACAATCGCAGTGTCAAAAGAAACGACAATTGGGAAACTGAGGTTTCATACTTCGACGCTGATATTTTCGGAAAAACTGCTGAAAATCTAAAGCCATATTTAACAAAAGGCAAAATGATTTGTATTACTGCCCGCATGAAACAGGACCGCTGGGAAAAAGACGGACAGAAGTTTTCACGCGTAAAGCTCGAAGCAGAAGACGTTCAACTGCTGGGCGGGAACAGTTCGGAAAATCCGAACAGCTCGACTGGGGGAAATATGCAGCAGGACGCCGGCCATGCTACCAATCAGGCAAATACACCACAGTTTACGCCAGCCCCGCAGCAGGCGCAAAGCACACAGCAGGAAATGTTTTCTTCCGACGACTTCCCGGAAGACATTCCGTTTTAATCGGGGGTTATTATGTCTACACTTGCAGAAACATTAAAACAATATTTTGAAATCGCTATTGAAACCGACCCTGCATTAAAAGAAGTTTACGACGAAAAGAAACTTGACGAATGCGGAAAGTACATTAACAACCGCGCCCGAAAACTTGCAACAGGTAATATGGCAATGGTTGAAAGTTCGGTTGTTTTCAAGTGGGCGCGTGACTACTTCTACGGAGATACAGAAGACGAAAACGCAAAGCCGGAAATCTCCGAAGGTGCAGAAAAGCGCATAAATGAGGAAATCGAAGTAGAAGCCCGCGACGCAACTGTTATCAAGCAGCGCAAACCGAAGAAGCTTACAAAAGCAGAAGCGAACGGCTGGGAAATGTTCCAGGGAAGCTTGTTTGACGACTTACCGCCGGAAGAACAGGGGGCGAACAAATGCGAATAGACAGTTATTCACACGCCATAGAAAACTACTTTGGAGAACTGCGCCTTGTCGTAACCGCATATAATAAACGACTGGAACAATATTTTGATTTTTTCAGAGTTTATGAAGACGGAAAGAAAGAGTGCCGCAACCTTTATTTATCATGCTATGGCGGTTATTCGATAACCTACCCCGGAGCTTATGCCCGTTCTTATTATGGCGAACGCGCAGACAATCACTACATAGAAGAAGACTGGGGCGACTGCACAATAAACCATGTGGGCTATGAAAAAGACCTTATAAACCACAGGGGCGATATAAACCTTATCTTGAAAAAATATCCTGATTTTATTTACACGCTTAAAAAGTGGCGCGGCGAAAATTTCTACATGACACGCCAGCTACCTATTATTTTTGAAGCTTTGCAGGTGTGGAAAGAACACCCGGAATCAGAATATTTGTTTGCGCTGCATTGTGACAATATAGCGTTTTCAAAAAGCTTCTGGAAACTTTCAGAAAAGAAGCGCCGTGAAATTTCAAAATGGATTTTACAGAACAAAGAAAACGCCGCCGGCTACACCTTGCGACAGGTCCAGAACATCATCAAGTACAAAATGACAATGGATGAATTCAACGACTACGAAGCTTTCAAAAGTAGCTGCTACACCGCCGCAATGGGCGTTCCGGTTTACCGCTATTTCAAGCGCAAGGGATATGTCGGCCATTCTATGTGGTCGCTTTACTGCGATTATAGAAAAATGGCGAAGGTTGCGGGGCATAACATCCGCCAGGAATACTGGGCTTTCCCTTCTGATCTGGAAAAGGCACACGCAAAGGTTTTAAGGGAATGCAACGCAATTGAAGAGGCACGCAAGGCAGAAGAACGAAAACGACTTGCAGAACAGGAAAAAGCGGTTTTCGAGAACCTGAAAAAAACTTGTGAAATCTTGCAGAGCTTCGGCGGTGTTTACGGTGGTTATGAAATCATATTTTCCGACAACATGGGCGAATGGAACAAACAGGCTTCCGCATTACATCAATGTATAGTTCGATGTAGTTATTACAAGAAAATGGCGCGACAGGAAGAAATTCTTGTTTTTATCAGAAAAGACGGCGTGCCGGTTGCGACAGCAGAGCTTTTTGAAAAGAACAGAATCGGCCAGTTTTACGCCGACGAACAGTCGGGAACGCCGGAAGGTTCAAAACCTTCAAAAGAGGTCCAGAACATCTTTACTACATGGCTTTCTGATAAGCCGGACTTATTAAAGCATGTGAAAAAACACGCAAAACTTGCAGAGGTGGCATAATGAACGATTTACAGATTCAAGTTATAGAAGACAATACACCAACCGCGCCGACCGTTCAGGAGAACCCGAAACAATTAGCGCTTACATACTTAAAAAATATGGGTGTAGTTATTCCCGAACAGTTCCAGACACAGTTTATAGAACTTGCGGCCGCAATGAAATTGAATCCGTTCTTAAACGAGATACACGCCATAACCTACAACACAAAAGAAGGACAGGTTTTCAAATGTGTAACTGGTTTTATGGTTTACATCAAACGCGCTGAGCGTTCGGGAAAGCTCAACGGCTGGGAAGTTACTTCAAGCGGTAGCGGCGAAAACGTTATTTCAACGCTGACAATTTACCGCAAAGACTGGGACCGCCCGTTTAAACATTCTGTACGCTTCCGCGAGGTTGCGCAGTATGACGCAAACAACCAGCTTTCGAGATTATGGCGGAAAATGCCCGTTTACATGTGCGAAAAGGCTTGCATATCTCAGGGTTTCCGCTTGTGCTTTCCTGACGAGCTCGCCGGCATGCCGTACACACAAGAAGAACTGCCGGAAGGAACGGTTCTTTCTTCTGGAATGAACGCCCCGGAAAAACAGGCTGAAATCCCACAGACACCCGAAACAAAAGCACTGCCAATGCAGACGCCAGAAGCGGCAACGCCCGAACAAATGGGAATGTGCAAAGCTGCGGACCTGCCACAACTTAAAGGCGGACAGAGTACGCCCGAAGAAATTACAGAAATTAAAAATCTGCTTGCCTCGAAGGACGGCGCGGGAAATCCTTTGTTCACGCTGGAAGAAAAACGAGCTTACGGGGCAACCCGTATAGAACAATACACGGCGCAGGAACTTATAGCGGTTATCAAAACCGAACTGCAAAGGAGACTGACACAGAATGAGCAAATATCACAGTCGCAGAGTGTCGGTTGACGGCGTTGTTTTTGACAGCCAGCGCGAGGCACAACGCTATTGTGAATTAAAGCTTCTGGAAAAGAAGGGAAAAATATCACAGTTAGCCTTGCAGGTGCCTTTCGTGCTGGTTCCGGCAGAAGTGGACGGAAACAAAAAGAAGCTTCGACAAATTGTCTATGTAGCAGATTTTGTTTACCTGGATGAAAAACTGCAAAAGCACGTTGTAGACGCTAAGGGGGTAAAAACAGCAGTCTACAAACTTAAAAAACGGCTTATGTGGCATTTATACAACATCACAATTGAAGAGGTATAAAACTATGAACGAAATAGCAAATCTTAACCCAGCACTGGGCGCGGTTAATAAAATGACTACTAAGGAAGTAGCCGACGTTCTGGGCGTTGATGTAAAAACAATACAACGCGCCGTTGAATCGCTCGACATGAATGTCGAACGAAGCGGAAGCAGTCACACAATGTTATTTTCAGAAGCAGAAGTAACAGCGATTAAACTTGAAATCGAGAATCATAGCAAGGTTAATGCACTGACACCGAAAACAAATCTGGAAAAGCAGCTGATCATCCAACAGGCAATGCAGATTCAGGCGGAAATGATAGCAGAATTGCAAAACAAAGTTTCAAAGCTCGAACCGGCCGCAAATTTCGCTTATCAGTTGTGCAGTTCAAAAGACACTATCGAAATCGGCGAATGCGCAAAGGTATTAAATAAAAACATCGGCCGCAATCGTCTTTTCGAGTTCCTGCGCACAAACAATGTTCTGCAAAGCAATAACATTCCATACCAGAAGTACATCGACGCAGGATATTTCAGAGTAATAGAAAGCAAGTATGTAACACCGAACGGAGAAACAAAGATAAGTTTAAAAACCGTTGTTTTTCAAAAGGGTGTTGCGTATATAAACAAGCTGCTTTCTAAGGCGGTAGAAAATGCGTGAATCCTTTGTTATCCATGCGGAATATATAGAAGACTTACCCGAAGAGCTCAAAGGCGCTTTCCTGCGTTATATCTATGAATATGGGATAAACTGCACCGAACCAGAGCTTTCGGGGCTTGAACTTACCGTGTGGCTTAAAATCAAGCGTCGAATCGACGACGACGTAGAAGCTTACGAAAGAAAGATTGCAAACCTTAAACAAAACAGAAACCGAACGACAACCGGCACAAAAACCGCGCCGACTACCGAAACCCGAACGGACATCGAACGGACACCGAACGACAACCGAACGGAGACCGACGAAAAAACAGAAAACACCGCCGGAGACCGTGCGGACAGTGTATCTGTTAATGATTCTGTTAATGTATCTGTTAATGTTCCTGCTAGTGTTAATGTCGCAGAAGCGAAACCGGCAGAGCCGGACCGCGCCACCGACACCGCAAAGAAAAGGTTTGTAAAACCAAAGCTTGAAGATATACGCGACTTCTGCTTAGAAAAAAATATAAACATCGACGTAGACCGTTTCTTTAATTATTACGAATCGAAAGGCTGGAAAGTCGGCGTTACACCGATGAAAGACTGGAAAGCCGCCGTTCGCAACTGGGCCAAAAATGACACAATTTACCAGCGCCCCGGAACTACGCGAATTTCAAGCGACACAGAATTATTAAAAAACTATACACCGCCACAGACACAAACGGATGTTATGGCAAATCTTGCAGAAATACAGGGGGAAAGTACAAATGCAGAACTGGAAGCAGAAGACACAATCATTTTCTAAGCCGTTTTCATTCTCTTTTCTTGACAGCATAGAGCCGGAAGAGCTCAAACGCCGTGACGAAGAAATACGCCGCGCCGAAGAAAGAGAAATAAAACAGCAGCGCGACAACGCGTTTTTCGGGTGCGGAATCAACGAAGACTGCCAGAACAACACCTTCAAAAACTATCAGGCAATCACAGACGAGCAGAAAAAAGCACTTTCGGCCGTGTGGGATTTTACAAAAAAGGTTTGCGCCGGCGAATACTGCGCACTTGTGCTTTTTGGAAATCCTGGTGCGGGGAAAACACATCTTGTTACAGCTTGCCTTAACGCCGCTTTGCATTCCGTAAAGAAAAACTGGGAAACAGGCTGGACGGAATATTATTCGGGCCGTTACGTTCTTTCACGCACTATTAGTTCACGCCTCATGGAAACCGTGTCTTTTAAGTGCAAAGAAACCTACGACGAGGTAATAAACGATTATTCAAATAGCGACTTGCTGGTTATTGATGAAGTCGGACGCGATCCGCTTTCAACCGCCGGCGAAAGTTCAGGACTGTTTGCAATAGTCGATAAGCGCAAAAGCAAAGGCAAGGCAATTGCATTTTGTACAAACGGCAACTTTGACGAGTTTTCAAGAATTCTGGGTTCGGCTGCTATGTCTAGGATTCTGCAAAACGCAATAGTTGTAGATATGACAAAAATTCCCGACTGGCGATTGTCTCACCGGGCTTGATATGGGGTGCGGTAAAAAATGCTATTCACTTGCCGAAGCTGGGCGGGTTCTGAACCTTGCGCGAAAGAACAGAAGCCGTTCTACATTCCACAGAGACAAGCGCCCCATACGGCGCTACTGGTGCAAAGAATGCAATTCATACCATGTGACAAGCGAGTTCAAAAAAAGCGAAAAAAAACGGCGCGGACCATTAAAACAATATTAGAGCTTCCGCACTGGGAAGAGCCGAAAGACGACAACGAAAGGTTGCTGACACTGCAATATAACTTTCTTGTCAAAGGCGACCAGAGCGCATGGCTTGAATTATGGCAGCTTACAGAAAACGTTGCGGGGCGTATGCTCGGCAATATGTGCCGGAAAAGAAAACTTGCCTTCACGCGTGAAGAGTGGGAAGACAAACGCGCCGACGCGGTTTTATACATCCTGAGACGGTACAGAACGCGCAAGGACTACTGGATTGAGGCAGATTACCCGCTTCAAATCTGGTATGCCGTCAAACATGTATTAGACCATGTAAACAAGCGTGACGAGATTGTGGACTATGTTTCCGGGGCGGAACTGGACGCAATTATTGAAAGCCAAAACGAAGGGGTTTGAAAAGTGACAAAAGGACAACTTTTAAAAGAGCTTGAAGGCTTAGACGACGCCGCTGTTATTTACGTTACAGGATGTACGGAAACAAACGAATATTTCCACATTCGCGGAATAATGGACAAAGTGACCGGCGCGGACGTGCAGAACGAAATAACGCTTGTTTGCGGATAGGAGCTTGAAAAGTGAAAGTATACATCAGCGGAAAAATTACAGGCGACGCAGATTATAAAAAGAAGTTTGCGAACGCGGAAGAAATGGCGCGGGCCGTAGGGTTTGAAGTTTTCAACCCTGCAAAGGTTCCAGACGAGGGCAAGCCGTGGGAATGGTACATGAAGCAGGATATAAAAGCGCTTATGGACTGCGACGCAATCTTGCTTTTGAAAGGCTGGAAAGAATCCAGAGGGGCGCGGCTTGAAGCTTACATTGCAAGCCAGCTTAAAATAAAGATTTATGAGGAGAAATAGAACTATGAAAATTAAAACAACTTATTCTGTAAAAGACTATGAAAAATTGTGGAAAGACGGCGTTTACGACACTTTATGCGAGGGCGACAAAATCAAAATGAATTTTGAATTGCCAGGAAAAGAAGGTTTATACCCTGCTGTAAAATGCGAAAAAGAAAGCGCAACGCTTATCCAGAAGAAAGACGGCAATTTACTGTTTGTCATGGATAGAGTAATTTTCAACGGCGCGGTAGATACAAAAGAATGCAAGGTTTATGCAGAAACAGAGCTTGCGCAGTATTTAGAAAACGAAGTAAAAGAAGCCTTAAACAGTGCGCTGGGTGTACTTGGAAAAATAACAGAAGTTCGCCTGCTTTCTGTCGGAGAGGTTTTCGGGGCTTCTGAGTTTTCAGAATTTGCAAATTGCGAGGATAAACAGCTTAAATATTTTAAGAAAGGAAATCACAGAATCGCTTTCGACAAAGACGAAGACTGTTCGCGCTGGTGGTGGCTTTCTACGCCGGTTAACTTTGATTCTGCGAGCTTCTGCGGCTGCACCAGCGGCGGGATTGCCGGCGGCAATTCGGCTTCCAGTAGCGACGCCGGGGTTCGTTTCGCTTTCCTGATCCAGTATCTGTAAATAAGCCGGGCTTGAACCGGCGTTTTACAGAATGAAATAAAAATGACTATTACTTATAGAAAGGAGTAATAGTCATGGATAAAGCACAGGTTTTGTACCTGACAATTGAAGCAGTAGTTTTCGTTCTTCCGATTGCCTGCTTAATCTGGAAAGCCGGAAAGCAAAGCCAGAAAATCGAAGAACACGAAAAAAGGATAATTGAGCTCGAAAAGAACAATTCAGAGATCAATGAAGTAAAAGTTGATATTGCAGAAATTAAAACTGCAATTATGTATATAAAGGAGCGTATCGCATGAAATACCCGCAGGACTTAGCCGACAGCATAGCAAACCGCTGTTCTATGATAGGAAAAGCCGCTTGCCTTGCTTTTACTTATATGTGGTGCGTTCACTTGGACCCGGAAAACGGGGAAGCTATAAAAATCGTTTCAGACAATATGCGACGCGGTAACATTACCGACGAATGCAAAGTTCTTGCAGAACCTTTCCTTGAATCTTTAACAGGCAATAAATACATCGTTGAAAAGCGCAAAATTAAGAGCCTTGACGAGCTCGCAGATATAGAACGCTGCGCAGTTCTTTTTTCACTTACAAGTGAAGAACAGGGGCACTGGGTGGGCGTTGAATACGGAAAAGTTAAGTTCAATTCAAAGCTTCATTCTAACTGCCTGACAAACGGGCACTCGGTAACTGCAAGAATTATAAAACTTGTAAAGGCGGCTTAATATGGATGAACAGACAGAAGAAAAAAAAGAAAACGGACTGAAAGCAAAAACAGTTTCTTTGCTTGCAAAGATTGTAGCAGGTTTAATTCTGCTGGTGGGCGCCGTTTTGAAATGGACCGGAGTTTTTACAAACTGCGAAATTTCGGAACTTTGCACAGTGGCCGGAACTTTCGCAGCTTTGTTTGTGACAATCGACGCAAACATTGCGCTTGATAAGTTTAAGAAGGTAACAAGTGATTAAGATTCTAGGAATTATAATTGCCGTTCTTGTATGTGTCATTATGGCTTTTCTTGCTATTGGTTCTTGTTATCTTGTGGCTGAAAACAAAAAGCTGAAAAAGGACAACCAGAAGAAGGAAGAGGAAATAAAACAGAATGAACACCAACACAAAATCAACAACGAAGCAAAAGAAAGCTTTGAAACTGGTAATAATAGCGCTGACTTTGACGCTACTATTAACGTCTTGTCAAACCTTAAAAAAACAAAAAAGTGAGGCCCCGGAATTTCCGCAGCCTTACGACACAGAAGGAAATCTGATTGTCACTTATGATGTGACTACAGATAAAGTCTCAATGCCTTTGTGGTATTGGAAAAAAATCGTGCGTTACGCTGTTGACGTACAAGGAGTAGAAGAAGAATGAAAAAACGAATTCTTTTGATTATCGGTTTAATCGTAATGATTGCCGGTGTTATCGTGTCGAACTTTGCAAAGTTTCCACTTGCTGACGTTCTGGGCTACGCCGTAACAATGTTCGGCGCTGGGCTTGCTGTTGCTGGCATGTATGAGAAGCGCGACCCGTCTGTTAAGACTTGGGTTGTCTGGCTTGGAATTATTCTTGTCGGGCTTGGCGCTTTTATTCTTGGCTTTGCAGGCGTTGCAGAAGATACCGTAAAAACAATTATTACTGCTGTCTTCGGACTTGTAGTTATTATAGCTGGGCTTATTGTTCCGGTTGTCGTGCCTAAGAAGGCGCTTAAATGATATTAAAGCTTTGCGGCTGGCCCGGATGTAATAAGCTTGCAATAATTGATCCGTATTATTGCCCCGAACACCGCGCCGCCGCTGACAAGAGAGCAAAAGAGAACGCATTTAAAAGCGCTACAAGGTACGCTGATTATAGCAACCCAGAATGGCGCAAACTGCGTTCTAAAATGCTTTCAATTTATAAGTGTTGCGCTCGGTGCGGCGCTTCTGGTGTAAAACTGCATGTACATCATATAGAACCGGTAAGACAAAACCCTTCCCGCTTTCTTGATGAAACAAACCTAACAGTTTTATGCGAGAGCTGCCACGCCGCCGAAACACAGCGCGAAATAAACAGCAGGCACGCTTGACCGGTAGGGGGTGTTTTTGATTTTCGCGAAAGCGGTTTTCACA
>Ga0310696_10001603_pt1 | contig 32400 bp, 24 predicted proteins | sample AusTroGonzalo_MG_4_FD_203885 | JGI IMG/M metagenome (GOLD analysis project Ga0310696, IMG submission 203885) | Bovine rumen microbial communities from tropical cattle in Woodstock, Queensland, Australia - Gonzalo_02 (v2) (version 2) | ecosystem: Host-associated > Mammals > Digestive system >... | reverse complement strand
CAATATGCCCATCTTCAGACCTCTGATCGCAATGGACAAGGTCGACGTCATTGCCGTTGCAAGAGAGATAGGCACGTTTGACACGAGCACGCTCCCTTACGAAGACTGCTGCACCGTGTTCACACCGAAGCACCCCAAGACAAGACCGTCGCTCGAGGAGGTCATCGAAGAGGAGTCCAAATACGACTACGAGAGGCTTGAAAGCGAGGCTGTCGAGGGCACGGAAGTGATCACCTGCGGCTGACGCGTGCGCGCACGCCCTCGTATAAAGGCAAAATGTCCCGAACGAGCAAAAAAAAGAGGCCCGGAAAGGGGCAAAAAACGTTTTTCGGCGTTGAATAACAAAGCCGGAATATGTTAAAATCAAGAGGCAAATTTCCAAAACCAGAAGTTGAGAGGTCGTTACAGATGTTAAGCTTTAAATCAGCTGTCGTATACTGCCCGGGACCGGGAGACGAAAAGTTCTGCGACAATTTTTATTTCAATTCCAAGGTCATTACACCCGCGATGAGCGAGAACAAGGTCAGGCTTACACAGAAGACCGCAAGGGGCGGCCGTCAGATGTTTGCATTGGCGACAGGCATTTATTCTCCTTCAACGGGCTCCTCATCCGTCAACGCAGTCTTCGGAAAGCTCAAAAAGTACCACGCGTTTTTCCTGAAGAACACCGATACGAACGTCGACCGCCTCATCAAGAACTATTTTGCAGATGCCGCGCTTGACGTTTCGCAGACGATCGAGAGTGACGACGACATCTACACCAAGGTTTCATGCGCGCTGCTCTGCACTGACGACGAAAAAATCACTGTTGCCAATGTCGGCTGCGTCAAAATCTTCTCAATCAAAGACGGCAACGTGAGGGAACTCACTGTCGAACACACCCAGGCAATGAAAATGGTGTCAATGGGTGTCGTTCCTATGGCCAAGCTGAAGGGCCACCCCCAGAGGAAAAAGCTGGTGCGCTACCTCGGTATCAACCGCGAGGCTTCCGTGCCGGATATCGAAACGTTTACTGCGGCCGAGGGCGAAGTGTTTGTCATCCTCGGAACGTCTTTTGCCGACCTGATCGACAGAAACACGCTGCTCGAAGCGGCAAAGCTGGACGAACCCGGCGATATTGCGACGAGCATCCTCAATTCGTGCGTTGACACAAACGTCGGCGACTTCTCCGCTATAGTTGTAAAGTGCGTCGGAGAAGGAGCCGAGGAAACCGAAACGGTTGACGGGGATGCGGCGGATGACGTGGCACAGCGCCGCGGCAAGTCAGGCAGCGACCTTGCAGACGAAGCCGCGGCAATAGCCGCCGCCGAGAAAGCAGCCCGCGCAGCGGCAGAGGAGCGGACCAAAGCCGAGGCGGAAAAAGCCGCGAGCGCAGAAAACGAGAGATTGGCGCGCGAGCAGGCAGAAAAAGAGGCTGCCGCAGAGGCCGCGAGGCTCGCAGCCGAAAAAGAAGCGCAGAAACTTGCACGCGAGCAGGCTGAAAAAGAAGCTGCGGCCGAGAGGTCAAGACTTGCAGCCGAACTTGCGGCGAAAAACGAGGCCGAACTCTTCGGGCTCACAAACAAAGAAACAGATACGGCCGTTGTAACCGAAAATACGGCGCCCGAAAAGAGCGAGGCCGTTAAACCGGCAGACGCAAAGAACGACAAAGCAGCGAAAGAGGCCGCCAAGGCAGCCGCTGCCCTTGCCGCCAAGGAAGCAGCCGAGAGGGCTGCCGCCGAAAAGGCCGAAAAAGAGGCTGCAAAAGCCGCCGCCGCTCAGGCCGCAAAAGAAGCGGCTGAAAGAGCCGCCGCAGAGAAGGCTGAAAAAGCCGCTGCCGAAAAAGCAGAGAAAGAAGCCGCCAAGGCCGCAGCCGCTCTTGCCGCAAAAGAAGCGGCTGAAAGAGCCGCCGCAGAGAAGGCTGAAAAAGCCGCTGCCGAAAAAGCAGAAAAAGAAGCCGCAAAAGCCGCAGCCGCTCTTGCCGCAAAAGAAGCGGCTGAAAGAGCTGCCGCAGAAAAAGCCGAGAAGGAAGCCGCAAAGAAGGCTGAAAAAGAGGCCGAAAAGGCAGCCGCCAGGGAAGAGGCGGAGAGACGCCAGCTTGAAAAGGACGAGAAGCGCAATCAGAAAGAAGACGAAAAGCGCGCCCGTGAAGAAGCTCTGAAGCTTGCCCGCGAAAAGGAAGCTGAGGACAAGCGTGCTCTCAAAGAGGCCGAAGAGAAGGAAAAAGCCGCCGCGCTGGCTGCGGCAGCCGCAAAAGCAGAAGCCGAAAGGCTTGAACGCGAAAAAACCGAAAGAGAAGAGGCCGAAAGAAAAGCTGCGGAAAAAGCCGCGGCTGAAAAAGAAGCCGCCGACAAGAAGGCAGCAGAGGACGCCGCAAGACTCGCGGCAGCCATGGCCGCAAAAGAAGCAGCTGAAAAAGCTGCCGCGGAAAAGGCCGCAGCCGAAAAAGCCGCAGCCGAAAAAGCAACAGCCGAAAGAGCCGCAGCAGAGAGAGCAGCCGCCGAAAAGGCCGCAGCCGAGAAAGCCGCCGCCGAAAAAGCTGCCGCCGAAGAGGCCGCAAAGGAAGCTCAAAGGAAGAAAGTCATCTTCTCCGATGACGAAGTCTTCTTCGACATGGAAGAGGAAAACGTCACCGAGGACGTTCCTGTGATCGAAAAGAAACCGGAGAAGGCTTCTTTAAGAGAAACAATCAGGCAGGCTCTCAGACAGACCGTAAAGCGCGACGCTCCCCTTGAGACAAAAAATCCCGAAAAACAGGAAAAAACTGAGGAAAACGAACCTGAGGAAACAGTCCCCGAAGAGGTGATTCCCGAGGAAACGGTTCCCGAAGAACCCGCTTATAAAGAGGTTACTGAGGAGACAGAGCCCGGTTTCAGGTTCGGAAGACGCCGCAAATCCGCCGTTGAAGAGGACAACGACCTCACAGCTGACGACGAGAATGCGGAGACTGCAGACGATGCTTCCGATGCAGCTGACGAAGATGATTCCGCCGCAGAGGAAGAGGAACTTTCGCCTGCACTTAACTCGAGACCGTATGACGTTGACGATGACGGCGTGAGCGAGTTTTACGCTTCGAACAACGCCGATGCGGATGAAAGCGGAGTTGAGGAGACTGCAAACTTCTTTGAGAGCGACATCGATTTTGATGACGTTGACGAGAATCTTGACAGTGACCCCGCCGCGGGACCGGCCCCGACCGTCAGTGAAGCGGCGAAGAAATTCACGGGCATTTCCGGGGAAACCGCCAAGGAAAGCATCTGGCCCACAATCGTGATATTCCTCGTATGCCTGATCATCGTTGTCGTATTGGCGTTTTTCGCAATCGAGATGTTCAGGAAGGATTCAAAACCTTCGCAGGAGCCGTTGCCGGTATCCGAAACGGGAACTCCGGAGGCCACAAAACCGGCTGATGAATCGCCTGAGCCGACCGAAATCGCAGGTGAGACCGATAATCCCACCGAAACCGGCGAACCCACTCCGACAGCGGGCGAACCCACTCCGACAGCGACGGCCGACAATACAAACACGTCAACTCCGGTGCCCACAAACACGCCCGAGGTATCAGAGGCAACGTCGACTCCGACGGCAACTCCCACTCAGACGCCTACTGCGACACCGACGCAGACTCCTTCGCCGACGCCGACACCCACGCCGGACGCAGAGTCGCCTACGCCGACACCTACTCCGACACCGGAAGACGGCGAGACACCTACACCGACACCTACACCTGAGGGCGGCGAGTCACCGACTCCTACACCCACACCTGAAGAGGGCGAGTCGCCTACGCCAACCCCGACACCCACGCCGGACGCAGAGTCGCCTACGCCAACCCCGACACCCACGCCGGAGGGCGGCGAGTCACCTACACCGACCCCGACGCCTACACCTGAGGGCGGTGAGTCTCCGACTCCCACACCTACACCGACACCGGAAGGCGGCGAGTCCCCGACTCCGACTCCTACCCCTACACCTGAGGCCGGAGAACCCTGACGGCATTGGCGGCAAGAGGAAATACAAAATAACAAACACTGCCTGGCGCGCTTACAGTGAAAAAGCGTGTCAGGCGTCATGATTTTAAATCAATCGGCAACGCGCCCCACAAGAGACCTCCGGTGCCGGAGAAAGGCAACTACTAATTTATGGAAAAACTTGGATTAAACGAGATCCGCGAGAGATACCTCTCTTTCTTCGAAAGCAAGGGACATTTGAGACTCCCCAGCTTTTCACTTGTTCCTGAGAACGATCCCAGCATCCTTCTCATCAACGCAGGCATGACGCCTCTTAAGCCCTATTTTACGGGCGCGCAGGTTCCTCCGAGAAAAAGAGTTACGACCTGCCAGAAGTGCATCAGAACGCCTGACATTGACAATGTCGGAAAAACGGCAAGACACGGCACTTTCTTCGAGATGCTCGGAAACTTTTCCTTTGGCGATTACTTCAAAAAAGAAGTCATTCCGTGGGCATGGGAGTTCCTCACAGAGGATATGAAGATACCCGCCGACAGACTTTACATCACTGTCTACAAGGATGACGACGAGGCATACGACATCTGGAACAAGGTTGTCGGTATCCCCGCCGAGAGGATTTACCGCTTCGGAAAAGAGGACAACTTCTGGGAGCACGGCGAAGGCCCCTGCGGTCCCTGCTCGGAAATTCACTTCGACAGAGGCGCAGAGTACAGCTGCGGAAAGCCCGATTGCAAAGTCGGATGCAGCTGCGACCGCTACATGGAGATCTGGAACCTTGTTTTCACGCAGTTTGACAGAAAAGCAGACGGCAGCTACGAGCGCCTCGCTTTCCCGAACATCGATACCGGTATGGGTCTTGAGAGACTTGCATGCGTGCTCCAGGGAGTCGGAAACCTTTTCGAGGTTGACACGGTAAGAAGAATTCTTGACACAGTCTGCGAGATTTCCGGCAAGAAATACGGCGAGGTCTACAAGGACGACGTTTCGATCAGAGTCATCACGGACCACATCAGAAGTACCGTCATGATGGTTTCGGACGGCGTTGTTCCTTCGAACGAGGCAAGAGGCTACGTTCTGAGAAGACTTCTCAGAGGCGCCTGCAGGCACGGAAGACAGCTTGGCATCAAGGGGCCGTTCCTCATTAAGCTTGCCGAGGTCGTTATCGAGGATTCGGGCGACGCATACCCGCAGCTCAAGGAGAAGGCCGACTACATCAAGAAAGTCATCGCCGCAGAAGAGGAGAGATTCTCCGCAACGCTCGACCAGGGCATGGTGATGATAAACGACGTCATCGAAAAAGCCAAGATTTCAGGCAACACCGAAATCTCAGGCGAAACCGCATTCAAACTCCACGACACTTACGGATTCCCGTTTGACCTCACGAGGGACGTTCTTTCAGAGAGCGGTCTTACCGTAAACGAAGAGGCTTTCAGAGCCTGCATGAAGCAGCAGAGAGAGAAAGCCCGCGAGGCGATCAAGAACCGCGAGAGCTCATGGAGCGGCAAAGAGGCGGTCATTCCGAAAGACATTGGCGAGACAAAATTCCTCGGATACGAGAAACTTTCGTGCGACGGAAAAGTCATCTGCATCCTCAAAAAGAACGGGGAGGGCGCTCTTGAAACCGCCAATACCGCAAGCCAGGGCGAAGAAGCCGTTCTCATCTTCGACAAGACTCCTTTCTACGCGGAATCGGGCGGCCAGGAAGCTGACGGCGGCGAAATTGTTTCCGACAACGGTGCTGTCGTCGAAATCATCAACGTAACAAAAACCAACGACAAGCGCTGGATGCACTCAGTGTGCGTCGTTGACGGTGAGATCAGCGTGGGAGACGAGTGCAAACTGACGGTCGATGCCGCCAAGAGAAAAGCCACCGCAAGAAACCACAGCGCAACTCACCTTCTCCAGAAGGCGCTCACGACAGTCCTCGGTGCTCACGTTCACCAGGCAGGTTCGAGCGTTAACGCAGAGAGGCTCCGCTTTGACTTCAACCACATGCAGGCAATGACTCCCGAGGAAATCGAGGAGACAGAGCGCATCGTAAACGAGGCGATTTCGGCAGAGTACCCTGTAACAGTTAAAGAACTTCCGATTGACGAGGCAAGAAAGCTCGGCGCGGTTGCACTCTTCGGCGAGAAGTACGGCGACATAGTCCGCGTTGTCGATATGGGCGGCTACAGCGTTGAGTTCTGCGGCGGTACGCACGTAAAGAACACTTCGTCCATCGGCCTTGTCAAGATTCTCCACGAGTCTGCGGTAAGCGCCGGCATCAGAAGAATCGAAGCTGTGACAAGCCTTGAGGCAATCAAGTACTACAAGGGCAAAGAGACCTTGCTTGACGAGGCATGCGACGCGGCGAGGGCGACAAGCCTTGACGTTGTTGACAAGATCAAAGCGCAGGGTGAAAAGGTTAAAGAGCTCACAAAAGAGATTGAGCGCATGAAGAAAGAGAAGGCTTCGTCAGGCGTTGACGATGTCATCAAAGGCGCGGCAGTCGTTAACGGAATTACCGTATTTACAGGCAGATTTGACGATCTTGCAGGCGACGCTCTCCGCGAGCTTGCAGAGAAGATTCGCGACAGAGAGGCTTGCTCGCTCTGCGTACTTGCTTCAGCTTTCGGCGGAAAGGTTTCCATCGTTGCGATGGCTTCGCCCGAGTGCGTTAAGCGCGGCTTGAAGTGCGGCGACGTCATCAAGAAAGCTGCCCAGATGTGCGGCGGCGGTGGCGGCGGACGTCCCGACATGGCGCAGGCAGGCGGCAAGGACATCGGCGCGATCGACGGTATGCTCGAAGCCGTGAAGTCGTTCATCTGAATGACATTGGCGGTTTAACGGAGGACAATCATGGACAACTGTATTTTTTGCAAGATTATAAAGGGCGAGATCCCGTCGGCCAAAGTTTACGAGGACGACCTTTGCTACGCATTCAAGGACATCAATCCGCAGGCGCCCGTCCACGTGCTCGTGGTGCCCAAAAAGCATGCCGCCAATGTGCTCGAACTCTCCGATGAGGACAAAATGCTCCTCGGACACATCCAGCTTGTGATCGGAAGGCTTGCCGAAGAGCTCGGCGTTTCGAAGACGGGCTTCAGAGTCATGACAAACTGCGGAAAAGACGCCTGCCAGAGCGTTGCGCATCTGCACTACCATCTCCTTGGCGGTGTACAGATGACCGAAAAGATGGTTTGACGCCCGATGAGCAGTAAGTTTGTGCCCGATTACACAGCCGAAAGAGTGCTTGACATAGATTTCAGGCGGCTTGCCTCGGAAGGCGTAAAGTGCGTCATTTTCGATGCCGACAACACTCTCCTTTCGTACGACGAGACCCTGCCCGGCGAGAACATTGTGAGCCTTTGCAATGAGCTGAAGTCGATGGGCCTTTACGTCTGCATTCTTTCGAACGGACATTCAAAAAGAATCAAGGAAATCGCAAAGCACCTTGAGCTTGAATTCATCGGCGACGCGCTGAAACCCAAAAAGAAAGGCTTCAGACAATGCACACGCCAATGCGGCTGCACGATGAACGAGGCCGTCGTCGTAGGCGACCAGATCTTTACGGACATCTGGGGCGCGAGGAGGGCAGGCTGCGTCTCGGTGCTTGTGACGCCTATCAAACTTGGCAATGAGCCGGGCTTCGTTAAAACCAAGCGCGTGCTCGAAAAGCTTTTCAGGAAATCAATCCGGAAAAATGCTTCTGTTATGAGGAGAGAAGAACAAAATGGCTGAGAAGAGAAAGAAAGAGGCTGTAAATATATGGCGGATCATTTCCGTCATGCTCGGAGTGCTCGGCTCGCTCTGGATTTTCACGTGCAACTGGCACGAGGTCGCGAGCTACTTCGGCTACCTGACAAAGTACACGCCTGACAAGAACTTTTTTTCCTACTTTTTCGGAGAAGCGCCCCTTTTCCCGCTCTTCCCGTTTGCGGCTCTGCTGACGGCAATGCTGTTCCTTATCATCAGTCTGAGAGATCTTTACCCGATTGCAAGGACGTTTTCACTCGTGACCGCAATCTTCTGCGCCGCGGTGTTCCTTTTCTACGCAATCTACTTCTGCACGACGATAAAGAGCGCTGACGTCTTCAAAGACTATTCGATCTACATGAACATCGGCAGGGTGCTTCTGCTTGTTGCCTACTTCCTGTTTGCGATGTACTGCAGGAACGGCGGCTCGGTGAGAAACGTTGCATGGGTGTTTGCGATTGCGGCGGTCCTTGTCCTTGGCGTTGCCATAGTTTTCGCGCTCGTGAAGAGAGCTTACAGCGCTGAAACGTTCCTGAACCAGGCATTCGTGCTTCTCGCCAATGTCGCTCTCATGTACTGCGGCCTTAGGCAGTACTGACTTTAACAATCAAATCCGGAGGTTATTATGGACAAAAAACTTATCTCTTGCTCTCCTTCCGAACTCAGTTCCGGCAAGCTCTACGCCGATCCGGGCGAGTGGGGCGCGGTTGACGCATTGGGAAGACGCCTTCCTACCGCCAAGGAGACAGGCCCTTCGCGCGGCAAATTTGTCGGCATCTTTTACTGGACCTGGCACACCTCCTCGGCAAGGAACTACCCCGCAAGGAACGTGACCGAAATCATATCCAGAAACCCTGATGCGGTAAACGACTTCAACCATCCCTGCTGGGACCAGACAAGCTCCGGAACCCCCTATTTCTGGGGAAAACCAGTCTACGGCTACTACGACGACCACGATGAATTTGTCGTCAGAAAAAATGCCGAGCTGCTCGCAAACGCAGGCGTTGACGTTATCTTCTTCGACTGCACTAACGGCGACTTCCTCTGGACCCCCGAGTATCTCTTCCTTGCCGATGTCTACAAAAAGGCAATGAAGCAGGGCATCAACGTCCCGAAGTTTGCCTTCATGCTCAACTTCTGCCCGGTTCCGACTTCAAGAACGATGCTGAGAAACGTCTACAAGGACTTCTACTCAAAGCCCGAAAACGAGAGCCTGTTCTTCTACTGGGAGGGCAAGCCGATCATCATGGCTCACCCCGAGTGCCTCGATTTAAACGACCCGCTCGACCGTGAAATTTCCGAATTCTTCACGTTCCGCCACAACGAGCCAACGTATTTTGCGGCTGACAGACCGTACGACGCTGACGTCAAGTGGTGGGGCTGGTGCTCCGTTTACCCGCAGACAAAGTTCGGCGTCAAGAAGGACGGCACCGTCGAGCAGATGACCGTCAACGTTGCCCAAAACGCCAATGACCGGGGCCTCCACGCGATGAACACCAACGGCGGAGAAGGCGTATACGGAAGAAGCTACGCAAAGGGCGATTATACCTATTCCTACGACAATTACGGCGTTAAGACGACCGTTTCGAAGGACACCCCGAACCTCTCGCTTTACGGCAGAAATTTCCAGCAGCAGTGGGACTACGCGCTCAAGGTTGACCCTGAGTTTGTGTTCGTCACGGGCTGGAACGAACTCATTGCCGGCAGATACGAGAACTGGGAGGGCACCGACAACGCGTTCCCGGACCAGTACGACTACGAGCACAGCCGCGACTGCGAGCCCACGTCGACTGTCCTTGGCGACAGCTACTACTATCAGCTCGTCTCAAACATCCGCAAATACAAAGGCCTTGACAGCAAGCCTGTTGAGATCGAAAAGAAGACGATAAACATCGGCGGCGACGTCTCCCAGTGGAAGGACGTCAAGTCTGAGTTTGCAGGCTACCTCGGCTCGGGTCTCGGAAGAGACGCTGTCGGCTGGGTGGGCGAGTGGTACAAAGCCGAAAAGGCTCCGAACGAAATCATTCTCACAAAATGCGCTTACGATGACGCCAACGTCTACTTCATGTGCGAGTGTGCCGAAAACATCAAAACAGGCGGCAGCGCTTTCATGAAGCTCCTCATCACAACCGCCAATGCGACTTCCGCAAGCTTCGAAGGCTTTGACCTCATGCTGAGCCCGTCCGCAAGAACCGGCAAGGCGACGGTCGAGAAGATTTCAAAAGGCTTCAAGAGGGAAGCAACCGGCGAGACAGGCACTGTATCCGTCAAGGGCAAAGTGCTTGAGATTTCCGTCAGCAGAAAGGCTCTCGGCCTTGGCGGCAAGGGCAAACCCTCGTTCGGCTTCAAGTGGTGCGACGCAAACCTTCAGAACGGCGATATACTTGACGTCTACACGAAGGGCAACGCAGTACCTGCGGGAAGATTTTTCTTCAACGTTTGATAAGTTTACGCAAGCGGCCTGCGCGCGGCGCAGGCCTCCGTTTTACAAAAGCCTGATTTTTACAAAGGAGTAATTTTAAGGATATGAAAAGAACCGCACAGACAATAACTCGCGGCTTTTTGATACTCTCGGTCGCGAATATATCGGTCAAACTCATATCTCTTGTGTTTGTGCCACTTATAAAGCACCTCCTGAACGGCTATGCGGGCTACAGTGTCTACAGCTCCGCGTACAGTGTTTATGCTTTTGTCTACGTCATAGCAACAGCCGGTTTCCCGGTCGCTATTTCAAAAATTGTTTCCGAGCTCAGCGCCAAGAAGCAGAGCGATGACGCCAAGAGGGCCTTTTCCATCGCCACGAGACTCCTTGTAGCTCTCGGTTTTGTCCTCACCGTCGTCATAATGGCCTGCGCAAGGCCCCTCGCAAGACTCCTGTCAAACGAGGACTCCTGGGCAGGAATAATGGTTCTCGGACCGACCGTGTTTGTCTGCGCAGTCCTTTCGGGCTTCAGAGGCTACTTCCAGGGCCGCAGAAACATGAGGCCCACGGCAGTCTCGCAGATAATCGAGCAGATAGTCCACGTGCTGTTCTCAGCCGCCGGCGTCCTTCTTTTAAGGAGCAAGGGCATCGTCTGGGCGGTCGCCGGCGCGTCACTCGGCACCTTCGCCGGCTCCCTTGTCGCTCTTGCAATCTGCCTCATCGAATACAAATCCGACAGGGTCGAATTTGCGCAGCAGATTGACCATGAGAAAGAACTGAGAACAGCCGGTCACAAGGGCCTTACTGACTCGGACCTTGTCAAAAAGATACTTTTCTACAGCCTTCCGCTCTTCATTTCATCGGCGGTTCAGTTTGGCGGCGACCTCATCGACAACGGAATGATCAAGTCGTCCCTCCTCCGCGCAGGCTTTGAAGAGAGCTCGGCAAAGATTCTCCACGGCCAGTACATGGCAATGAGGCAGCTCATAAACGTTCCGGGCTCGCTCGCTACGGCTCTTTGCGTCAGTGTACTTCCCGCAATCACTCTCGCATTTGCCGAAAACAACATGCGGGACGTTTCGAAAAAATCGCAGAACGCATTCAAACTCTGCTACATGGCAGCGGTTCCCATTGCCGCCATCTACGCGGTGTTTTCGGGCCCGATATACAGGGTGCTCGGCTACGGCGACAACATCATTCTCTTGTCGCTCTCGTCTTTCAGCGTCGTGTTCCTCTGCACTGTCCATCTGCAGAGCTCGATCCTTCAGGGTGTGAACAAGTTTTACACCTCATCGGCTTTTATGTGCCTCTGCGTGATACTCAAAGCGGTGCTGAACTACGTGCTCGTGGGCATAAAAGGGCTCAACATCTACGGCGCGATCATTGCGACCTACGTTTCGTACCTGATCCCGCTTCTCCTTAACCTTTACGTAATGAAAAAGCGCGCGGGAATACGCTTCTCAATCATACGCGCTTTCGCACCGACGGTTGCGGCTTCGGCCACAGGCGTCCTTATAGGCTACCCCGTCTATGCGCTGCTAAGATTTGTGATAAGATTTGCCGCCAAAGGGTATATATCTTATCTCATCTCAATCATTCCTGCGGGAATCGTGACGCTCGTCGTGTACTACGTTTCGCTCAGGAAGCTTGGCGGTCTCACTTCGAAAGACCTTGGCGAGATGTCGCCGAAGATAAGGTCAGCATTGGGCAAGGCCGACAGATTTTTCAAAATTAAAAACTGACAAGAGGTATTTTGCATTATGTTTACCGACAGAGCGGTCATTCACATTAGATCCGGCAACGGCGGCCACGGAGCTGTCTCCTTCAGAAGGGAGAAGTATATTGCCGCGGGCGGTCCTGACGGCGGCGACGGAGGACGCGGCGGAGACGTTGTGTTCGTTGTCGACAAGGGCCTTTCCACCCTCATCGATTTTCGCTACAAGAGAAAATATGCTGCGGGCAACGGCGCAAACGGAGCCGGTCAGAAGATGACGGGCAAAAACGGCGCGGACGTTACCATCAAGGTTCCCCCCGGAACGCTGATCAAGGACGTAAGGAGCGGCGCGGTGCTTGCCGATCTCAAGTATGAGGGCGAGAGATTTATTGCCGCCAAGGGCGGAAGGGGCGGAAAGGGCAACAGCAACTTCGCAACTTCCACAAGACAGGTCCCAAACTTCGCCAAGGCAGGCGAGGCGGGCTTTGAGTTTGACGTTGCGCTTGAGCTGAAGCTCCTTGCCGACGTAGGCCTCGTAGGCTTCCCCAACGTAGGAAAGTCTTCATATCTTTCTGTCACCACTGCCGCGAGGCCCGAAATCGCGGACTATCCGTTCACGACGCTCACCCCTAAGCTTGGCGTTGTTAGGACAAGGGACGGACGCGGCTACGTCATGGCTGACATCCCCGGTCTCATCGAGGGCGCATCCGAAGGTAAAGGCGCGGGACACCGCTTCCTGAGGCACATCGAGCGCACGAGGCTCATACTTCACATTGTCGACGTGTCGCCTTTTTCGGGCAGAGACCCGTTCGACGACTTCCTCAAAATCAACGAGGAACTGAGACTCTACCACGAGAGGCTTGCCGAGAGACCGCAGGTCGTTGCATGCAACAAGACTGACGTACCGGGAGCCGAGGAGAGAATCGCAGAATTCCGCGAAAAATACGAAAAATGGCTTGCCGACGCGATCGAGCGTGAGCCTTCCGTCAGGGAGTACAGCGAGAAAGGCTGCTATAAGCTTTTCGAGATCAGCGCGGTCTCCGGCAAGGGCATCGGGGAGCTTTCGGACTACTGCGGCTCGCTGCTTGACTTCATCCCCCAAGAAAGTACATTCGAAGATATCATCGACGACGGGGATGAGACCTTCGAGGAGGGCGAGGAAGAGCTCTTCACGGTCGAAATGGACGGCGACGTCTACGTTATCTGCGGACGCTTCATCGAGCACCTGCTTGACTCCGTTAACCTTGGCGATTACGAGTCGTCAGGCTACTTCCAGCGCGTTCTCCGTCAGAAAGGCGTTATCGCAAAGCTCGAGGAGATGGGCATCAAAGAGGGCGACACCGTAAGGATCGCGGACACGGAGTTCGATTTCTCGTTCTGACAAAGCGCCCGGCTTTCCCGAAAAATCCGCTAAAACGAATAGTACAGGCAGACACCCGCCAATAAGAAAGGCGCAAACGGTATACCGCCCCCGTATCTCGAAAGAAGGGGGCGGCTTTTGTATTTCAAAACTCTTTTTCTGAAAAAGTTCACCGCCTTTACCGCGACGGAGACCAAACCCGCCAATGCAAAAGCCGCCAGAAAAACCGATACCGCCGAAACAGCGCCTGCGCAGATGATGATAAGCGCCATCAGCTTAACGTCTGCGCCGCCGAGCCACTGCTTTTTCAGCTTCACGGCAATACACGCGGCGGCGAGCAGAAGTCCCGCAGTGGCAAGCGAAATGAGGCAGAGCCACTGCGGCATCATCTGCGCAAGCATAAGCCCCCCGAAAAGCACGAGAATGTGGTTTGCGTCAGGTATGACGCCGTAGGTAAGGTCAAGCACCGCGCACCACGTGAGCGGGAAAATGAATATGAGAACGGCAGGAAGAGTGTCCATTGTCTTATTGTTGAAGGAGCCGCGACTGATTTTTTTTTCGACGAAACTTATAAGTGCCTGTTGATTCTACAATATTTTCAAAACGCGCGGAAGTGCCGGAAATATTTTTTCCTGAAAAATCCTGAAAAATCAGCATGAATCATCTTGACAAACGACTTTTACGGTGGTACAATCATATCAACAGAACCCGCCACGCTTAGTCGAACGTCAGTTCGAATGCGCAACCCGGCGGGTCATTTTTTTCGAGGTGAATATGACTACTTATCCAAAACCCTTTTTGTCCCCGACGGATTTGGTTGCGAAACTAAAGCTTAAAGGGATGGTTGTTACGTCTGCATCTGATGCAGAGATGGCTATACGGAAGATTGGTTATTATCGGCTTAAAGGGTATTTCTTTTTCATGACGGATTCTTCAACAGGAAATTACTTGCCGAATACCAGCTTTGATGAAGCATTGAAAAGGTATGAATTTGACGCAAAACTTTCACGAGTCATTTTTGACTATCTTCTTGAAATCGAGGTATCGATTAGAGCAAGACTAGTGGAAGCTTTTCGATCAACAGGTGAACCATTAGCGCTGAATGATCCCTTGTTCTTTAAGGATAAAAAGAACTATTGGGATAACACGGCAACTATTGCTTCTGAAATCAAACGCTCAAGCGATGATTTTGTTAAGCACAATTTTAACATTTACAATGGTTTAATCCCGGTTTGGGCTGCTGTCGAAGTGTTGTCATACGGCACACTTTCCAAAACAATCAAGAATTTAAAACCTCATGCCAATTCACCGTTTTCTCTGCTGGTGAGGAATTACAGTTATACGAATTCTTCCGGGAAGGTTATAACACCATCACAGGATATGTTTTCCTCTTGGGTCTATGCAACGACGGTTTTGAGAAATACATGTGCGCACGGGGGCAGACTATACCGAAGATTATTCTCGATTATGCCGCAAATCATTAAGAATGACGCATTCACTCCGTGCTTACCAAGGGTTAGTTCCTTGTATGAAGCAATACTGGCGATGAAGTATTTACGCCCTGATGTAACTTCTTGGAACAGTTTTTCTGCAAATCTAAAAGGGCTTATCAGTACTTATCAGCATTGCATAAATCTAAACGATATGAATTTTCCAAGTGATTGGCAAAATCACATATAACATTTCCTAAATCGGAAAAGCTGTTAAAGCATGAACCAGTATTGAAGTGCTTTGACAGCTTTTTGTCGGATATACATCTTGAGCAGAAGTCTCATGATTTCAGTACAAGATGATATTATAGTCCTTCCGTGTAAGAAACCTTGACTACCGGATTTTAAGGACTTAACCGCCGAAACAGGGCGGTTTTCGTTGTTTTTTATTGGCGTCTTTGATAAAATAATGTCAAAATTTGCCCAAGGGGCTCTATTTATCTGTTATGGAGGATAAAATGGCCGGTAATAGTACTACTTCAGATGTAAAGAAAATCAAGGCTTTCTTCAGGAATTCCAACAACTACGTCGTTTTAGGCATCGCGCTGATACTGATCGCGGTGATCACGCTGACGTCGCTTACAATCGGCGGCTGTGCAGGCAAGGGCGGGGGCAAGACCGTTTTGCCGACAAGCGAGCCTAAAAAAGAGGAGGACCCGGGAGTGATTTTTTACGGTTTTTCCGACAGAATTGATTACGCCGACTACACCGCGTCGACGCTTGCCGAAAAGCTTTTGAAAAACTACAACGGTATTGCGTTTCAGGTTGAAAAGCAGAACGTTTACGTTAACGGCGAGTACAGGGACGTGACGGAGATCATTGGCGATAAGAGCTTATGCAGCTATGCGGACAAGGTTATGACTGTTGACGCGGGGCTCCTCAGCAGCGCTACGGGTCTTGACTGCGGCACGGGGAATGTGACGCTTGAGAGTCTTGCCGATAAGCTCGGAAAAGAAGCTTTCGTGTACGAAAACAAGCTCTGCGTGCTTCTCGACAAGGGCAGCAACGCCAATGTGTTTGACGACTACTATACCTTCGAGATGATCAGCATGAAGGTCAGGAACGCGGAACAGGAGAACATTGACAATGCGCTTGTGAACCTTCCGGACACAATCACAAATAACAAAGGCTACACTGTAAAATACACCGACTCAGACCTCGAGCTGGGACTTTCGACTGAGATTTACGGCGTCCAGGGCTACGGCTCAGACCTTGGAATCAACAAGTCGATGCCGATCATCGTTGCAGGCGAGGGCAGGGACAGCGAAAACCACACGCTTATAAGGGTCTACAACCGCTATTCCGCAAAAACGGCTCAGTTCCTCGCGTTCTCGGCCGACATTAAGGGCGGCGTGAGGGTTGCGTGCAGCAAAGTTGACGGCAGGATCGTTATCGCGGCAAGCGCCTTCAACGGAAAAACTCCGGAGACCAAGTCGGTAAAAGTTTTTGACGAGTACGGAATGCTCTACATGGTCATAACGCCTGAGTTCAAGGACAGAGCGCCCTATATAATATTGGCGGGTGACTTTGACGGCACAGGAGAGGAGAAACTGCTCGTTGCGGCTGAGAAGGCAGACGGTGAAGGAAACGTTCCTTTTGCGATTTATTCGTTGAAAGAGGTAAAACTTGTCAGCAAGGGAAGCATCGCGCTCGGTCAGGATGCCGCAAACCACGAGATTGAAATAACCAAGGGCAATAAAGCGGGCGCGGCAGACACCGTCCTTGTGACCGACAGGAATTCAAACACTGCATTCCGCGGAACAGTTTACGCTGTGACCGACGGCGACGACTCAATCGAGCTTTCAAAGATCAACTTCAACATCGACGGAACGGCTACTTTCGTTGCCCAGTCCGCATTTTCAACCGACGGTCTTGTCGTGTCTATCGCCAAGGACTCAAACGACGCTGACAGATCATACGTCAGGCTCTTCGGCGATGCCGCGGACGCGTACGGCGACAAGATTGACATTGGCGTGTACGAGAATATTTTCTACTGGTATACGGTCAACTCAAACAAGAAGCTTGAAGCTGTGAAGGGGGTTGACGTCAGCGACACCGACTACGTTAAATCGGCCGAGTTCCAGCACATCAGAACCGACCTTGCCGCCAAGATCATCACGGTTCTTTCCACAAAGCGACTCTCCCTTCTTACCGAGGCGAACTATTCGGACTGGAGAAGTACCGCCAAGATAAGAAACTACAGCAAGTCCTACAACGTCTGGGAGCCCTGCTTTACGCACAGGTTTAACATCACAGGTCAGACGAAGGTCCTTGCGAGTTACATTGACGAGAACGGGTTCTACAGATACCTCGGCTACACCAACAACAATGAAACGGCAAACTACGTGGAGCTTGATTCGCAGTTCTACAATGCGACGTACGCGGAGGGCATCATTGAACTAGACAAGATGAGGATTTACCCCTTAAGAACCACTCTCCAGGACCTCTATTCGAACTTTGTCGGAGACCCCGAAAAGCTTGTCGGTCTTGAGCCGATTCACGAGATTGAAATCAACGTCGGCGAGACGTTCGGCGACTACAACCCGAACAACATCGAGGGCTTCAGAAGCTACCTTATCGAGAGATTCGGAAGCGTTGAGAACATCAACAAAAAGTTCGGAACGTCGTTTAAGTCAAGAGAGGACATCGACGCGCCGAGAAACGGTGTGCTCGGAAACAGGGGAGCATGGGACAAGTTCAGCGGACCTTTCTTTGAGCAGTGGGCGCTTTTCACAAGAAAGATTGTAAACAAGAGACTTACAGAGGCGTTCCGCGAGGCGCTCCTTGCCGGTTTCCCGTCAGAAATCATTTCGGGCCACTCAATTCCTGAGGGCGACGCGATTTCGGGCTTCCTCGGACAGGCTGACACCAGAATGTCGCCGGTCGACGCAATGATGACGCTCGGCTGCCACTTCGGCGCGACAAGGTACGGCATGTGGTTCCAGGACGACACAAACTTCCTGAACCTCGCATTCTCCGCAGGCTTTAAGAACGTGACGATGGGCGAGTACAACTCAATGACCGCCTACAAGAGAGGCACGCCTCAGAAGCAGCTTGAATATGTATGGTCGCACGGCGGCAAATACATCAACATACTCAACATCAGCGACGACGGAACAGCAGCGGACATCAAGTGTGTCGCCAATCTCATCGAGAAAAACGACCCGAGACCGGGTTATGCGGGCGGCACGGGCGCAACTCTTGCCGTAAATACAGGCGAAAAATCGTATCAGCTTGTCGAGCTCGGCGATGATCAGACAGGCCTTCTGAAGTCGGTTGACGAGAGCGGAAACTGGACAGGCGACGTATACCTCGTTCCTTTCCACTCGCACGTAGTTGTCGAAAACATTGTGCTCTCAAAGGATGCACGCTCCAAGAACAACTCGCCTGTCATCGGCGACCTCCAGACGGGCGACGTCATCGAACTCAACTTCCTCGGCTCATATACGGGAAGCGGTAACGCCAAGATGATTGTAGAGTTTTACGAGGACGACATCACGAATGAGAGAATGTCGGCCGAGTTTGACATTGGCGACAAGACAATGCCGATCAAGTACACGCTCTCGAATCAGGCCCGCCTCGGAGCCGTCAGAATTTCGGTTTCGTTCGAGTGTGACGATTATTCGGCTCTTAACATCGGAGACCTGAGCCTTGCCGTGGAGCGCGAGTCGATTGCGAGAAAGTATTTCGGCGATTACACCGCCGAAGCTCACAAGGGAGGCTTCACGTTCGACGTTGCGGGCGAGTCCGAAAAGTTATACTGATTCAAAAAGTAATACTGAGTTAAATTGGGAGCAGGCACGAGGTTGTCTGCTCCCGCTTTTTGAGTATTAACGTTTGCGGCTTGCGTAAAGCATTTTGCCCGCAATCCTTAGCTCCTCGTTTTTGAACAATCTCAGGGTAAGAAGATTTCCCGGAATACGAAGTGTTCTATAGTTTATTTGGCAAAATGCGTAAAGAGTCAAAAATCTTGATTTTTGAACTATTTTTTCGTGCGCGACCCCGACTTGCTTAAACCTTCGATTTTCGAGTTATTTTTTCGTCCGCAAATCCGAAGCTGTACGAATGTACTGCGAGAGGTTTGTTCGCGAAAAACAAGCCGCCACTAATCGTCGCAGACTCCTTGCTTGCTCTCAGAATAATTCATGAATCTATCAGATTATCTTGGCGGCTTGTGTAAAGAACCGAAAATCGTGGTTTAAGAGATGTACGAAGGTACTTCGAGCGGGTAGCTCGCGCAAAGCAAGCCACGAGTAATTGTCGTCAGACACCTTGCGTGTCCAAAGAAAACAGTTCTTTTTGTGAGTTTAGTTCGCGGCTTGTGTAAAGAGTCAAAAATCTTGATTTTTGAACTATTTTTGCGTGCGCGACCCCGAAGATGTGCAGAGGCACTTCGAGCGGGGAGCTCGCGCAAAGCATTTTGCCCGCAATCCTTAGCTCCTCGTTTTTGAACAATCTCAGAGTAAGAAGATTTCCCGGAATACGAAGTGTTCTATAGTCTATTTGGCAAAATGCGTAAATAGTCAAAAATCAGGGATAAAGGAACTGTCTGAGGAGGAAGGGTCCTGTGTAAATCCAAGGGTAAGGTTCGCGGCATTTTCAAAATACTCCGTCGACTTTTTGTGTTCCGCCTTGCTTATCGGCCCCTTAAGCCTTGCAAAGCACTCCGGCGGCTCAAGCCCCGGAACAGGCAGATACTGGCTCATCAGGCTGAAAACAATATCGCCGGGCCTGAAGGTTTCGTTCAGCGCATCGATGACGCCAAGCGTATTCCCAATCTGCCCCGGCAGAACCAGATGCCTCACAATCACACCCCGCTTCATAAGCCCGTCATCCCCGAAAACTGCGGGTCCCGTCAGTTCAAAACACTTTTTGACAGCGTTTAGGGCAACGGAAGGGTAGTCCTTGGCGTGTGAAAGAGAGCCGGCAAGGTTTTCGTCGGAATATTTTAAATCGGGCATGAAAATATCGATTTTTCTCGAAAGAAGATCAAGCATTTCGGGTTTCATATAGCCGCCGCAGTTAAAAACGAGCGGCTTTTTTATTTCAGCCCTGACATCATCCGTAAGCGCGCCGGCAACCTGCCTTATATAGTGATCGCCCGTAACAATGCCTATTGCCGAGGCATCCGTCTGGGCGGCAGCGAGGAGAAGACCCGAAAAATCCTCAACACTGTATGTTTTGTAGCGGGAAACTGCATTGGCGGCAGGGGAGGCATTGATCTTATAGTTCTGGCAGTACACGCATTTGAGGTTGCAGCCGTAGAGGAAAATGTTTTCGACACCCTGCTTACCGCCAAGGCACGGCTCCTCCCACATATGTCTCATCACCTTTGCGACCGTGACGCCGGAAGGCGCGCCGCAAAAACCTTTTCCCGACGACTCGCTGCGAAGGGCTCCGCAATTTCTCGGACAGTCGCTGCAGATGTAGGCCATGGAAGTTTTCCTCCTTTAAAAGATCGACTATTTTTACCACTTACCGCCAAGTAAATCAACATCAAACGGCACATGTATTGAGTTTTTCAAATAACGGGGAGAACCTGAGAGCGCCGAATCTGTTTGTCTTTTCGGCTGTTTTGTTGTAGAATAAATACGAATCGGCATGCAATAATTGTCGAAAAAATTGCCAAAGAAAAGAGAGTAACGTATGAATCCTGTTTTGTTGGGTTTGGGTCTTGCAGCCGGGTTTGCCGTGATAATAGCCGGCCTCGTTCTTATGCTTATCAAAAAGCATGTTCTTTCGGGCGCATGCGTTGCGCTTGCCGGTGTTGCTCTCATTGGCGGTATGGTCATGATTTGGCTGATGCCTCCAGGACAAAACAGTTCAAACGAAGAAGCGAAAGCGACAGATACGCCGGCTGCCACGGCTACGCCGGAAGGGGCTTTTAACACGGATAATCCGACTGAAACCGACCAGGGTACGCCCGGCGGGAACGAATCGCCTACTCCGGGAGAGACGGAAGCGGTTGTTGCGACACCTGAGCCCACGGTCAAACCGACAGACACTCCGGCGCCGACACCTACGGTTGAACCCGGAAAGTACATGGAAGTACACTATGACGCTTCAACAATCGTGAAACCTTCCAACTGGAACGGCGCCACCGTCTACCTTACTTTTGACGACGGACCGAGCGTTGTGACGGGCGAGATTCTTGACGAGCTCAAAAAATATAACGTCAAGGCGACTTTCTTTGTCGTGGGAAGAGAAATCAGAGACGATACCATACAGTACATAAGGCGCGCGCTTGAAGAAGGGCACAGCGTGGGTATTCACACAAATACTCACGACTACAGCATTGTCTATAAGTCCGTGGACGCTTTCCTTGAGGACTTTTACGCGGTCGACAAGATACTGAAGGAGCAGCTGAACTACAGGGCGCTCATTTCAAGGTTCCCGGGCGGCGGCTCGAACATGAGGAGCGCGGATTACTGCGAGGGCATTATGACGGCGCTTACGAAGAAGCTGCCCGAGCTTGGCTATGCATATTTTGACTGGAACGTGTCACCCGAGGACGCGATGGAGATACTCGATACGGATGTCATTGCCGATGCGGTTCTGTCGGGCCTGAGGGTCGGATACGGCGAGAACGTCGTTCTCATGCACGACTTTGATAAGATGCACAACACCGCCAAGGCACTTGGCACGATCATCGAGCAGGGACTTGCGAAAGGGTATGCTTTCGACAGACTGACGCCTGAGACGACGCCCGTGAGACATAAGGTGTTTAACTGAGATATGTCGATTAAGATTATTTCCAAATCAGGTGTTAAAACACAGAATACAGGGAAAAAACTTGCAGGGCTTCTGAAACCGGGGAGCCTTGTGCTCTTAAACGGGGACCTCGGAGCCGGCAAGACGGTTTTCGTGCAGGGACTTTGCAAAGCCCTTGGCGTGTCCGAGCACGTTACGAGTCCAACATTTGCGCTGATAAACACGTATAAGGGCATTTTTCCGAAGACCGGAGAGCATGCGGACATAGTGCACTGCGATGCTTACAGGCTGGGCTCGCTCGAGGAGCTTTACGACGCCGGATTTTTCGATTTCGGCGAGGACGCGGTGCTCATATGCGAGTGGTCTGAGAACGTTTTCGGGAATAATAAAGAGCCGGGGTGCATTGAGGTAAACATAGTGCGCCGCGACGATATTTCCGCAAATTACCGCGAGATTTATATCTCTGCAGACGGTGGGGAGGGTGAAGCGCTTGAAGCTGCTTTTCATTGATACGTCCGCAAAGCTGGCGAACGTTTTTGTTATAGAAGACGGAAAACTCCTTGCGGAGGGATTTGACAGCGGCGAGAAGACGCACGCTTCGATGCTCATCCCCGTTGTCGACAAGGCTTTAAAGGACGCCGGACTCGGCGTTTCGGATATTGACGTTTTCGCCGTCACCAACGGGCCGGGATCCTACACGGGTCTCAGAATTGCCGTGGCATGCGCGAAAATGCTTGCATACGGTGCAAAGAAACCTCTTGTGCCTGTAAATTCGCTGGATTTTCTTGCCGAGTCTGCTGTTTCGTGCGAGTGCGCAGCTGAAGCGGGAAAGCCTCTTTACGTATTGCCGATGATGGATGCGAGGAACACTCTCTGCTTCTATGCGCTTTATGCGGCTGAAAAGGGCGGCAAACTCGAAAACCTGACAGGTGTTCAGTCAGACTATACTGCGGATATTATCGAAAAGGTTTCCGGAAAGCAGCCGCTTGTAATCTGCGGCGACGGCTCCGTTAAGAACAGGGAGGCTCTTTTGGGAGGCCTTGGCGGCATCGTCTTTACGGAAGATAAAGACGTCACGGGAAATTACGCAGGCGCCTGGCAGGCTGTGATCAAAAAAATCGGGGACGGGGACACTGACGCTCTCAGTGAGTTCTCGCCCGAAAAGGCATCTGCCGACTATTTTAAAGAGGTTCATATTACGCTCAGGAGCGGCGGAAATGATCATTGAGGTTGACGGTTCATTTTACGAAAAAATAGAGAAGCTTGAGGCGCGCTGCTTTAAGGAGCCGTGGAACGCGGACGTCATCAGGTCGCTGCATTCGGCTTTCGGGCACATTGCGTGCGACGTCGGAGACGACGGAGAGGTCCTTGGCTATATCTTTTACAACATCGTTTTTGAGAGCGCCGAGATTCTTAGGCTTTGCGTTGATGATGAATTCAGGCGGAGAGGCATTGGCGGCAGGCTCATCGATTTTTGCAAAAAGAATGCGGCCTTGGCGGGCTGCACGCAGATTTTTCTTGACGTCAGAAGCAGGAACAAACCGGCAATCGCGCTATACGAGAAGGCGGGTTTTGTGAAGATTTCCGAAAGACGCCAATACTATCCGGACGGCGACACCGCCCTTGAATACGTTTGGAGAAGCTTATGAAATTTGTGTATCAGACCAAAATTGCAGGCATGCTTGAGCCGCCCGCGAGGGATACGTACAGAATCGGGGCAATGAAGCTCGCGGCCCTCTGTCCCGACAGGACTTTCTTTAAGGGCTCGTTCATAAAGGACCCGTTCCGCGAGACTCTCGGACTTTTGAGCAGGGCAGGTGCCAATGCGCTCGAAAGAAGCGGAGGAAGCGCTGTCGCTCCGGCAAAGAACCCGGAGGCTGCGTATGCGGTGCTTTTCGCCAAAGAAATCGAGCGGTTTGACCTCATTCTCTCCAAGAAGAATTTCACGGATGAGGCGGAAGATCTGCAGGGCGGATTTGACGAAGACCCGTTCCTTGTGAAGAAACTGATGCGCGACGACGCCGAAATGCCCGAGAATGCCGAAAAAATCGAAAATAAGGCACTTTACGAGGGCAGTGCATCTGATTATATATTTTCAAGAGACGTGCTCTATCTGGGCTCTGAGACGTGCGAGGAGGACGTGCTCGCGATAATCGCTGGGGACCTCATCAGAAATCATTCCCAGAAGATATATCTCGAACTCCCGCCGGAGAGGTCCGACACGCTTGAAGATTACGTTGCTGCTGCAAATTCACTTGGCGGTGACGTGACCGTGCAGGATTCGTGCCTGATAAAGGTTAACGGAGAGAAGAGTCTCATTGGCGGCAGCACGATTCTCCCGGGGAGCGACTGGAACATTGTCGTGCCGGCGCTCTGCTGCTCCGCTATAGGGTTTGACGTTGTGGTTAAGAACACGTTCGTCGGGTCGCCTTTTGCGAGGAAAAAGGAGTTTATCGACATGATGAGCGCGATGAAACTCATCTATGTCGAGGACGAAGACGGCAACGCATTCTTCAAAAACGCCTCGAACAAGGTTCCCACCCGCTTTGACGCCAAGGCCTGCGGCGCGAGCCTTCCTTACATTCTTTTCGTCGCCACACAGACGGACGGCGTGACCGAGTTTTACAACATTGACGAAGAGGTCATTGAAGGTTACAACCGCTCGTTTTACTACACTGTCGTCGAACTGAAAAAGCTCGGCGTCGAGTTTACCTCAAGGTGCAAGGGCTCCATGTTCGTCATCGGAAAGAATATGTTTGACGGCGGCATCAGGATCGACTGCCACAACAACTATGACGCGACTGCCGTTGCCGTGCTCTCGACTCTCTGCTCGAAAAAAGCCAACGTGCTCGAAAACTGCGACGTCGCAGACTGGGTCTGCCCCGACTTCTGGCGTCTCTACAAAACAATCGGAGGTTTTGCGGAATGAGCTACAAATTCTACGGAAACGAAAACTGCAACATAAAAGACGCGCGCGGCATGACGCCAAGGGACTACTACGACATCCTCGACAACATCTGGTGCGAGGACACCTGTGCGCCCCATATGCGCAAGGACTGGTCTGCCGCCAATAAAACCCTCGGCCAGTGCTCGATAACCGCTTTCCTTATGCAGGACTTATACGGCGGCAAGGTGTACGGCATGATTCTGCCTGACGGCATCCACCACTGCTTCAACGTCGTAGGCGACGTTGTGTTTGACCTCACAAGCGAGCAGTTTCAGGGCAAAAAGCTTGACTACAGCGCCGCAGTTGAGCAGTCCCGCGAGGAGCACTTCTTAAGGACAGAAAAAAAAGACCGCTATCTTTATCTTAAGGAGAAACTCGAGGAAGCGGTCGCAAAAAGATGACGACAGCCTTGACGGCTGAATATAAAGTTAAAGCTCCTGCCGGGCAGCACCTGTTTGCAAAACCCGGCAGGAGCTATTTATTAAAGTGTAAGCCATTTGACGGGACCCAGAAGTCCGCTCCTCGGTATCGCAAGGTACTGGGTGAAGGGGTCGCGGACCGCATTGGCGAGTGTGTTTGAAACCTCGATCACAATCTCGTTGGCGCCTTTTTTGAGCGCATCCGACAGGTCGTAGCGGTAGGGGTTGCAGACTCTGACGCCAAGGTCACAGCCGTTCACCCAAACGTGCGCCGTCATTCCGACCTCGCCAAGGTCAACCGCACTCGCACCGCCAAGGTCCTTTAAGTCAAACTTCGCTGTATACCTGAATTTGCCTGAAAATTCGACAAATTTATCGTCTGAAGAGAGCTTCGGGAGCTTTTCGCAGGGAACTGCCTTGGCGTAAGGCTCGAATGAATCCATTGCCGTGTAGGGGGCAAGCGAAACGTCGAACTTCAGCTTTGCATCGGCCGCAGCCTTGACGGTTTTGCGCTCTTTAAGCCCTTCGGGGAGACCGCCTTTGTCGAATATGATTATGCAGGACTGATACGGGAGGAGGTCGAGCGTTATCGTGCCGTTTTCGGACGTGCCTTTCCACATCCCGTCGTTAAGCATGTCAAGCACTGCGTATGGTCGGCTGCCTTTTACGGAAGAGAGCTTCACGGTTGTGCTTACGGCCTCTTTCACCGACTCGTTTGAGAACATGTATACGTCGGAAGTTTTGTCGTAGAAGTGAATCGCACGGAGCGTCTTATACGTTCCTTTAACCGTGATGTCTTTCCTGATGAGCGACCTGACTTCTTTGAGGAAAGCCTTTTTGTCAAAGTCTTTCGCAACCCTTACGACTTTCACACCTTCTGCCTCAAGCGACCTGAGCGCTTTTTCGAATTTCTTCGGGAGATATTCTGCGTAGGAAATGACAAGAACGTCGTATGTTTCATCGCCGCAGGCGAGCTTTCCGTTTGAGGCAGAGGCTCTGAAGACGCGGCTTCCGGTGCCTGAAATGAAGCAGTCAACGGGCAGAATGTCAAAGTCGATCTGGTCGTCGTAAAGAACCTTGGCGGGTTCCTGGAGCATCATCGCGCCGCCCTCGAAGTTCATCCATTCGGCGTCCGCGTGGTAGAGTATCGCCGCGTTGGCTTTGTGCGTCATGCCGCTCAGGAGGTGCGCTGCGCGGTTTGTGTAGTTCATGATTTTCGTAAAGCCCTCAAACTGCGGGTCCTTGTCGTCGGCGCCGAAGTGGGGAGGGCAGTCGGGGTCGGGGAAGTCGGGCGAGAACGCGTGCGGAATGAATCTGTTGACGCCCCTCACGAGCAGGAAATCAATCAGCCATTTCATCATGGGCGTGCCCTCGGCCCAGCCGTAAGCTCCGAAAACCTCGCACATCGCGCGGCCGTCCATCTGGGTGCCTATGTGGGCAAGCGAGGCCGCAAGTTTTCCTAAAACTACGTCATAAAACTCAGGGTCGGCATTGCTTCCGAAAGCCCATCCGGTGTGGATGTAGTCGTACATGCCCGGAATAATCTGGTGGAGAACGATGTCGATACCGCTCATGTGCTGCCCGTCAAGGGACCTGAAGTAGTGCCCGCCCGCCGCCGAAAGCCTCGCGTGAGCGTTCATATCCTCTATGATGTGGCCGATGTACTGCACGCCGTGCGCCTCGCACCAGTCTCCGAGCTGCCTTGTAAAGCAGTCCCTGTAAAGCTTCGTCACCGTGTCCATGTACGCGTGACGGACCGCAGGCGTCTTATCGCCAATGTCAAACCAGAGTCCAGCAAGGTACGGCAGCGCGTTCTTCCCGAAGCCGCTCTTCATAAGCTCCGGCACGTCGCTCCTGAAGGGCAGGGCAAGCCCCGGCTGTCCGACTCTGTGGTTGTAAAAGCCAAGGTCAACGGTATGCTGGCCGAACCACGCATTGCCGAGGCAGGGCTCGTCCGAGAAGAATCCCGCGAGCGTCTTTCCGAATTCATCCTTGTAATGCTCAAAATGCGGCTGATAAACTGTATCGACAAGAAGCTTCACCGACTCAGGGTTCAGCATGTCAATATAATCCGGGCGCACGAAGCTGCGCGTCGTCTCGTAATAGTAAAAGACCCTCCAGCAGCCTTCCGGAATGTCAAAACGCAGAAAATCGCCGCGCACGCAGCCCGAAAGGTCGATCGGATCGCCGAAAGTTGCCTCCTTAACACCCGTCCTCTTGAAAGCGAACACGCCAAGAAGCTCATCCCCTCCGTGTTTCTCAATCCTCAGAAGCGAATTGGCGGCAGGTCCGAGCACGTCAATGTGCTGCTCGATAAGAAACCTCTGCTTAAGTTCCGGATGGCCTTTTACACTGCCCGCCGCGTGTCCCGTCGGATAGTGATCGTCGTCAAAAATCCAGACCTTCATCCCGCGTTTTTTCGCCTCGCTGATGATAAGATCCATATCGTACCACCAGCCGTCTTTGCAAAAGTCTTTGTGAGTCCTTGATTCAACGCAGAAAGCCCTGCACCCGCTCCTGTAGATGCGCTCAATCTGCTCCGGTATTTTGTCGTGGTGGTTTCCGTGCTGCCAGTAAAACGGCAGGAGGTAGTTGTCCTCTTTTCCTTTTAAAACTTCATCCAGCCTTCTGTTCATAAAAATCTCCTTGCGCCTGTTTTTCCGGTCTTTTATTATCCGCCGGCGGGCCTTCCTGTGATTCGGTATTATACAATTTACCGGAGCCGCTTACAATCGATAAAAATTAAAAGTGCCGGAGCTGACTTTAATCAGGCTCCGGCGCGCCGCTTAAGCTATTTAACTTTAACGGTTATTTCAAAAACGAGGTTGCATCGGCAATGGTCTTCTCAAGTGCCTCCCTGCCGTACTTGTCGACTTCGGCCTTGTTCTTTTCGCCGTGGGTGAGGCACCCTGCGCCTCCTATGCAGCCGCCGATGCAGGCCATGCCTTCGATGAAATTGGCGTCAAGCACGTTCTTTCTCTTTTTGAGGAGGGCAACGCGGCACTCTTCGATACCGTCGCACGCGATTGGCTTGAGGTCAAAGTCGATGTTCTGCTCCTTGAGGCCCTCGGCAATGGCGTCTGAGAGTCCTCCCGAGCGGGCGAAGATCCTTCCGAAGTAGGAAGCGTTTTCGAGAACGTCCTCGGGGAGGGTTGTGATGTCGATGTCCTTGCTGTCAAAAAGCGCCTGGAGCTCTTCGAAGGTGATGACAGAGTCAACGTAGGGCTTCACTGTTTCGAGCTGAACCTCGGCTTTTTTTGCGGTGCAGGGACCGATGAAAATGACCTTGGCGGTAGGGTCGTTCGCTTTGATGTACCTTGCGACGGTTGCCATCGGCGACAGGTTGTGTGAGACGAGCGGCAGAAGATCCGGGAACGCGGACTTTATGTACTGCACGAATGCGGGGCAGCAGGAGCTTGTCAGGAAGCCTTTTTCCGAAAGCTCTTTTGACTCGGCCTGGGCGACCATGTCAGCGCCGAGAGCGGCTTCGATAACCGTGAAAAAGCCAAGGTCTTTGAGGCCCGTGACGACCTGACCGAGTTTTGCGTACACAAACTGGCTCGAAATTGACGGAGCGACGACAGCGTACACCTTGTACTCTTTGTTCTGTTCGCTCTTTTTAATCATGTCGATGACGTCAAGGATATACGACTTGTCCATGATGGCGCCGAAGGGGCACTGGTAGACGCACGCGCCGCACTGGATGCACTTGCTGTTGTCGATCGTGGAGGCTCCGTCGTCGTTGATGGAAATTGCGTTCACCTTGCAGGCAATCTGGCAGGGGCGCTTGCGGTTGATGATGGCGGAGTAGGGGCAGACCTTTGCGCACTGGCCGCACTCGACGCATTTTGACTTGTCAATGTGAGCCACGTGGTTGTGATCGAAAGATATAGCTCCGCGCTTGCAGACGTCCTCGCACCTGTGGGCAAGGCATCCGCGGCACGAATCCGTGACCTCGTATCCGGCCGCAGGGCACTCGTCGCAGGCGATGTCTATCACCTGAATCACGTTGGGGTTTTCGCTGTCGCCGCCCATTGCAATCTTGACGCGCTCGCTGAGGATCGCGCGCTCTTTATAAACGCAGCAGCGCATTGTCGGTGTCTTCCCCGGCACGATCATTTTCGGAATATCGAAAACATTCTGAAGGAGGGTGTCATTCCAGGCCTGACGCGCGACCTCGCGCAGAACTTTGTATTTAAGATGCTGTACTTTGGTGTCAAAAATCCTTACGCCCATGGCATAATCTCCTTAGAAATAACTTACTTTGATTCTTTTCCCCATCTTCCTGAGGCACTCGGAGAGCTCCTCGACCAGGTTCATCTTGATGTTGAAGGTGATCGGCAGATCGGGGTTCTGGTGAGCGGGGTTCACGGCTCTTCCTACGTAGAAGTTGATGTCGGTGGCTTCTTCGAAGAGGAGGCGGCTGATGAGAGACGCGCCGTCGCGCTGGAAGCTCCATTTTTCGTAAAGCTCGTTTTTGTCAAGCGCGTCCTTGGCGTATTCAAGAACCTGGTTCACCGTGATGACGCCTTCCGTCACGAGGTCTACGCCTTCGATCTCGGCAATGGGAGGAACGTCGCTCTTTTCAAAATTCAGGCTCGCCTTGAGGGGCTTGCCAAGGTATTTCGCGGCAATGGAAGACGTTGTTCCGCCGCATATGATGTGCTTTCCTTCCTTTGAGAAGAAGAGGGACATCATTCTGTCGCAGTCGTCGCGGTTGCGCGGCGGCCCGAAAAGTATGTTCATCGGCTCTCTCTTGCGGACCTTGACGACGCATGCAGTCGCGTCATCGCCGGGGTGAAAGCCGTACTCTTTGTTGCACTGGTCGACGAGCATCGTTGCGAGCGTCTTGGCGGTATATCCTGCCGACGCCATCGTCTGCATGAAGGATGCGATGTCCTCGAGTTTCCAGCCGAAGTTGTATGCGAGGCCTATTCCGGCGTGCGGGCAGCCGTCGCTCATTGCGATCATGAAGTCGTCCTCCTGGAGACTTATGACCGATTTTAACATTTTCTTGCCGTCAACGTTAAGCTCCGTCTTCGGGTAGTCGTACACCTCGTAGTTGCGCAGAAAAATGACCTCCGGGTTGTCGTACTGGATGATCTCGACCGTCCTGTTTTCAATAATGTGAAGGATGGTGAAGGTCGAATAGGCAACGCCTCTCACGGAGCATATCGGGAGCGTCGCGGCAATTGTCGAAACGCAGTCCTCAAGCTTCAGCCCCTCTGCCATCATAGTTGAGATGATCTTTGAGGTGAGGGTGGAGAGAATGCTCGCCTTGACGCCGCTGCCGAGCCCGTCGGCAAGCACAATGACCTGTGAGTTTTCACCTTGATTTACGATATCAACGTGATCGCCGCACAGCTGCTCGCCTTCGTGGTTTATGCTTTTCCAGCCGATTTCAGCGCACAGGTTATTCATTGGTGATTGACTCCTTAAGCTTCGTCAGAGCTATCTTTGTCTCCGCCGCGGTCTCTCCGAGCAGGGACGCAATCTCCTGCACAATCCTCATCTGGCGGTCCACGACGTTATCCGCAATCTCAATCGTCTGCTTGCTTATCTCCTCTTTCCTCTCACGCTGTGTCTCCTCTTCGGTCACGTCGCGGAAAATTCCGAGAATGAGGTGATATTCCTTGTCGTACACGATTGTCTTTTCAACGTACTTCTCGTACTCGGCAAGGTATTCGCGCTTGTCCCTGATGACCCTTCCTTTGTTAAGAACGGTGACAAAATCCGTGGGGTCGAGCACTCTGATTACCTGATCGCCAAGGATATCGCCCGCGCTGCGCAGGTTGAAAATCTTAAGCGCAGCGCTGTTGACCTGCTGAACCTCCATTTTCTCGTTGAGCACAACGAGGCCGTTCGGCGTGTTGCGCGCGATCGTGTCTGAGAAGTTCTCGGCCTTGTCCTTGAGGTAGGGCAGGCACATCGAAATCTCGGCCTTGCCCTGCAGTATTGCAATCGCTTTTTCGCGGCACGTATTGTAGCCGCATGTGCCGCAGTTCAGCTCGTCCGACGGCTTCATCTTGCCCATCTGGCGAAGCGTCTCCGTTATTTCGGCCTCTGTCGGTTTGATGGCGCGCAGGTCGATCGCCTCAAAATGCTTCTCTATGTCGCGCGCCGCAGGCTGCTTGACGTCAAAGTCTTTCTTACCGGCGTAGTCCGATACCGCTATATAGTCTTTTACGGGTGAACGGTGGAATTTTTCCATGACAGGGCCGCCGACGCAGCTTCCGACGCACGCAGACATCTCGATAAAGCAGCGGTGCAGATTGCCCGCTTCGATGTCCTTAAGAGCCGCTATGCAGTTTTCGGTCCCGTCGATTGCGAGGTAGCTGTACTTCGGATTTTCTTTGACCATCGTCTTCAGTATGCCGCCCGTCGTGGGGAAGAATCTTGCGAGACTGTTCTCGTTTGACTCCTTCTTCTGTTCAAGCTCAATTTTATCCGACTTGAGCCATGCCGTCAACTCGTCAAACGTCAGCACGGCGTCGACAATGCCCTCGTAGTGCTGCGCCTCGTCCTTCTTGGCGACACAGGGACCGATGAATACGGTCTTGGCGTCAGGCATGCGCTTTTTGATGTCTGAGCAGTGGGCCTGCATTGGCGACATCACGTCGGCAAGGTACGGGAGCAGTGACGGGAAGTACTTCTGGATAAGAAGGTTCACGGAGTGACAGCAGGATGAAATGATAATGTCCCGCGTTTCTTCGCTGAGCATGCGGTCGTATTCTCTTTTAACAATCGTCGCGCCTACAGCGGTCTCCTCAACGTCCGAAAAGCCGAGCTTCTTTAAAGCTTCGCGCATCGATTCGATTCCGACGCCGTCGTAGTTTGCGACAAAAGAGGGCGCGAGACTTACGACAACGTGACCGCCGCTCTGGAGGAGCATTTTGACCTTCTCCATTTCGCTGACGATCTGCTTGGCGTCCTGAGGACAGACAACAAAGCACTGGCCGCACATGATGCACTCATTGCCTATAATATATGCCTGATTCCCTGAAAAGCGTATGGACTTCACAGGGCAGTGGCGAATGCATTTGTAGCAGTTCTTGCAGTTTGTTTTCTTAAGCGTGAGACATTCCATTTAGTTATACCCTTTCTTGCTCTAAGGATTTTATAACCTTGTCATTAAAGAATGAGTCAAAGTTTTCGGGTGTTATGCCCGTGAAAACGTCGTCGTTGACGGTTACCGTCACACCTATCCGGTTGCACTGGCCGGTGCAGAAGCTCCCGGCCAATGTTATTTCATCTTCAAGTTTACGCTGCGCGATTGCCTTCTGAAACAGTTCGACGAGCTTTTCGGACCCCTTCAGGTGGCAGGACGAGCCCACACAAATCTGAATTATCATATCATTTCACCTTCGGCAGGACGGCCGTCTCGAAGAACTCGCCGACGCTCTCGGGCGATACCGAATGAAACTCGTCGTCAACGGACACGCAGACTCCCTGCTGGCAATTCTTCATGCAGAATGTTCCCGCAAGCTCAACCTTATCGCCAAGGTTATTCTCTCTAATCAGGTACTGGAGCTGCTCAACAACCTGTCTCGAACCTTTGATGTGGCAGGAACTGCCGATACATACTGTGATTTTCATAGTAATCCTCCCGATTGTGTTTATTCGTAATCTACAACGTCTACCCAAGAGAGCAG
>Ga0310696_10001602_pt1 | contig 32402 bp, 31 predicted proteins | sample AusTroGonzalo_MG_4_FD_203885 | JGI IMG/M metagenome (GOLD analysis project Ga0310696, IMG submission 203885) | Bovine rumen microbial communities from tropical cattle in Woodstock, Queensland, Australia - Gonzalo_02 (v2) (version 2) | ecosystem: Host-associated > Mammals > Digestive system >... | reverse complement strand
AAAATTCTAGTATATTCTTTGTAATTTCATCAGGTTTATCATCGCAAATAACGTGTTCTGACATAGTCGCACCATAAACCTTCATCTTATTAACTAAGACAGGTGTAAAGGCGTCTTGAATTCTTCCTTTAAAAACTTCGCTTCCTGTAACAACAAGACCGAATTTCTTTTCTTTTAAAGGAACAACTTTCATGATTTTTCTATCACCAATCAAAGATTGAACTTTGTTCATCTTCTCTTTTTCAATTACAAGAGGAATAATGCGGGTGCCGGCAAGTTTGTCGCCTTTCTTAACAAGGAATCCACTTGCGCGAGTCGCAATCATCATTTGTCCAAAGGAATTTACTATATTGAGTAATTCGTTGTCCACTACAAAAATTCCGTCAGTGTCAGCGAACAATTCAATCTTGCCTTCACTTACCTCACTTCTATACATATGCTCATTTCCACACATATCAGCAAGCATAGTTGCGGCGTCGTTCTCATGAACCATATTTTCATCATATTCATAGACAAAAATATGTTCTTTTCCAACGCTTAATAAGACTGGGATATCTTCTTCTTTAATTATGTGGCCTTTTTTAAAAACAGGGCCTTTCTTCACTCCTGGAATTATTTGAGTGATATCATGACCAAGAACTTGGCCAACAGACTCTTGAACTTTGATTTCTTTCATGATTTTTACCTGATAACTTGAATAAGTTAGCACAGCGAAAAAATCTTGTCAAACGACCATTTTAAAATTTATATATATATAAATTTCGTGTGTACGCGTGCGCACTATTCAAGGTTAATAGTGCGCGCGAGAATATTTTAAAAAATATTTATTAACCACCAATCATGTTCATACCACGAAGAGCTTTTGAGCCCTTCTCGAGATGATGTTGTTTTGGTTTTGAATTTATTGCCTGAACAAGTGCTTCTTTTAAGTCTTCACCATGAAGTTTACTTATATCAATTTCTTCTTTTGAATGAAGACATGGTTTTATTTTCCCGTCCGCAGTTAAACGAACTCTATTGCAGTCTTTGCAAAAGCGATTGCTTAATGGAGAAATTAAACCAATATAACTATCGCTTCCTTTAATTTTGTAAAGTGAAGAAACACCATCTTCTTTAAAAAATTCTAAGCGTTCATTTTGTTTAACTAATTCATTAGAAACAAAACTATTTGAAGGCATATTTTTTGATTCTCCGATAGGCATTAATTCAATGAAACGAACTGTGATTTTATTCGTCGCAGCAAAATCAATAAAACTATTGATTTCATCGTCGTTAAATCCACCAATTAAAACTGTATTGATTTTGATGTTATGAAAACCAACTTTTTTAGCTTCTTCAATCCCCTCTAAAACATCTTTTAAATGACCAACTCTAGTTAAGTCGTGATATTTATTTTCTTCTAGGGTATCTAAAGAAATATTGAGTCTATCTACACCACTTTCTTTAAGAATTTTTGCTTTTTCTTTTAGTTTAATTCCGTTAGTGGTTAAGCAAATTTCTTCAATTTCAGGAATTGATCTAATATAACAAATTATTTCTTCAATGCCTTTTCTAACAAGTGGTTCTCCGCCTGTAAAACGGACTTTTTTTATGCCTAAAGATGCGAAAGACCTAACAATCTCGTATATTTGTTCTGGTTTTAAGATATCCTCGTGATTTAGTTTTTTAACACCTTTTTCAGGCATGCAATACTTGCATCTTAAATCACATAAATCTGTAACTGAGATTCTTAAATAATCTATTTCTCGGTTGAATCTATCTTTCATTACCTCAATATTTTCACATAGTCATTTACACAAAAAAAGGATTATTAACCTTCAAACAGATTTTGAACTAATAACATTATTATACATAATGAATCGTCCAAACAGTATCATTCCAATCAGCGAGCAATACTAATTGCTTCATATAGATATCGTGTGAAGCCTAGCTACGTTATGTGAACCCTATCAACCGTGTGGGAACCCTATTCGATAAAATACTTATTTAAATCAAAAAAGTGTCCCCAATAGCCATTTTATATATAAAAAGCACGTCCTGTGAATACAAAACGTGCAGTTAATGACTTTGTACCGGCGGGACGAATTGAACACTCATTGGCTTGTTTGCAACTGAGTGAACATACACTTTTTACCGGTTATTTACAGGTGACGACAACGTTATTACAGAAATTTACTGATATTCACAGTTTTTACTGAAAAATGTCGGTTTTTTATTCTTTAGTTATAAAGAAGGTTCCACCATGATATTCGATCTTTAGTTGCTTAACGAGTTGATTCAATAATTTTAGCCGCTGGTCTAATGCCTAAATAATTATTATAAACATCAGAGTTAAAACCACCACTAGCATTAACAAAATGGAATTGGTGATTTGTGCTATTAGCTACACTTCTAGTCCAATAGGACATAGAATAGCCATCGGTTTGTTGTGCATAAGTATTGTTATATGTTCTACATCTAGCATAATCAGTCGCTAATGCAATTCTTCCGTCTGCATAATGGAATCCATAATTACTATTTTGATCATACAAAGTTGAATAAGTTAATGGGAACGTTTTAGCACCACCATAAGGGACATTATTTTCTGGAGCGCCGTTTAAATCACCAATAAATAGTTTTGAGGAACTACTTGCTGGAAATGTTTTGCTGCAGAAATCCATCATTGTTTCATGAAGTTCAGTGGATGTTGTATAACTTGTTGGATCAGCATTTTCAGCATCAAATACTGAAGTATCAAGGACTTTTTCGCTTACAACAACATTGCAATATTTTTTAAATGTCGCTTGATCATATTTACCATCAATATATCTCCATGTCACTGGTTCAACTTTAAACCAATAATAATCACCAACAGTATATTCATTATTATATCCTGTTCCTTCGGCTTGAACCCTTGCATAAAATTCACCCTGTAATAAATAATAACCATTATCAAGTGGTTCCCATGTGTCAGGGTTAAATTCAAGTTCGAAGAAATCTGATAAACCGCTTAAAGATTGCGGATAATAACCATATGTCCAAACGTTTCCATTCTTAACAGGCTCAGCATCAAACAGATTAGAGAATATTTTTTCTCGAACGGCGCCATCACTTCTTGTATTATCACAAGAATAGCAAATTTTAATGGATTCAATATTTATTCTGCCGTTCGTGTATTCTGTTTTGTAATCTTTAGATCCTGTAATTTTGAAATATCTAGGTTGTAAATCGCTCATGTCATATGGCGAATTCACTGATAAGTCATGAGCGGTTGTCTCATATTGTAAAAATCCTTCAGAATCAATATATCCATATAGGATTTTTAAATCGCCATCCTCTCCAGCAGAAGTGACTGATGGGTAATCAACATAATTTGTTTGGCGACAATAATTAACGGTAATTGAAGTTATTCCAAAAATACCGTGACCAGAGTTGTTATTTAAATAAGAATACGAATCATTCCCTTGGAAAGATAAAAACGCATCTCCGCCACCATAAAATGGGAAACTACCATAGGCAACATTTGAATCCCCATTCTTAAAAAAATCAAATGACCAACTTCCAGAATCTGTTGAACTTCTTAATAAATTGCTTGTCACTCTAGTGCAATTTGCGCCACTCATCGTAATTGAATATTCACTAGCTGGAACTTCACGATTTAAGGCAAACGCGTTTGTTCCAAAATTATTGGAGACAAAAAGCGTTGTTGCAACTACCGCAGCAAAAGATGTTGTTGTTAAAATTAGAAGCAAGCTTTTTTTATTCATATTGTTATACCTTCCTTAATCATTTCAAAGCCGTATAAATCTTTCATTGGTTTGCACATTAAACAGCTGGTACGTTAACTTGGCTTCCGGTCTTGAATGAAGAAACCTTAAAAGTTGCCGAGCCACTTTCACCTTCATAGGTTTTACCATTTACATCCCAGAATAATGTGATGCCAATTTCTTTATCAATAACAGTAGTTAAATGAACCTCACCCGTATATACAGTTAGATCATAGCGATATTCTGTCGCACTTCTTCCCGCGAAAGTTAAGTCCTTAACTTTGTGATATCCTTCCATGCCATCATATGCATTGGCCATAAAGAACACTGCAGTGTAACTAGTTACATACGAGTTATATACTTCAATAGCATCAGATTCTGAATATGTATAAGTTTGTGCATAATTTTGTGTTTCTGAATCATATTCAAAAATATCTAAGCCACTATCAGTCCTTTTAATGGCTACTTTATCTGCGCCATCATCTTGCCAAGCAATATTGTCTTTCATACCAAAGGTATAATTGACAACCTCTTCATCATCATCGTCATAAGCTTGATAGGTAATTTCAAAGCCACTTGTTTCGCCTAATTCTAATAATCTATTTTTAGCTTGCTCTGATGAATAAGGAAGGTTTTCTCCTGTCTCATCATCTCCTGGATTAACGATGTTTTCAGTCACATTACACCCAGCCAACGAAAAAATTGATAAAACAGATAAAACCAACAAGCTCTTGATTTGTGTTTTCATAATTAACTTTTCTCCTCAACAAATACGAATTACTAAAATCTTATATTAATTAATATAAAAAAGCCCAGCACCATAAACAAGTGCCATAGGTCATTCCAAAAGTCACTATTTATTCTATTTGTTTGTTTTGACCAAATGATTGTCTAAAGCAAAACGCGTTAAAGCGGCACGGCTCACGCAATATGTTTTAGAAAGCATTAAGGAAACAATGTTTTTCACTGTCCCTACTTGTAAAGATAATTTAGATGCAATTTCTTTATTGGAATCGCCATTACAGATATATTCCAGTATTTGTAATTCTCTTTCCGAAAATTTGTATTCTTTTTCAATTCTTTCTTTGTTTTTTAAAATTTCTAAAGCGGCTTTATCGACAACGTTAATGCCATTCATCACGCTGAGCAACGCTTGTCTTAATTGATTGGATTCAATGACCTTTAAAAGAAAACCATCACATCCAGCTTCTATAGAACGAGATATTGTATCGACATCATCAAAAGTGGATAAAGCAACTGTACGGACATTTGGATATTTATTTTTAATAATTTTAATGGTTTCAATACCATCTAATACCGGCATTCTTATATCAATAAGAGCGATATCTACAGGTGTGTTTTCTAATATTGATAATAATTCTTGTCCATTATTCGCAGTATTAATAACAACAAAATCATCCCATTTTTCAATAGTGACTTTTAATCCTTCAATCGTGATTGGGTGATCATCTGCGATAATTATTTTTATTTTGTCCATCATTTATTTGCTCCACTTTATTATTATTTTAAACCCTTGTCCTTCTTGATGCACAAAGTCTATTTTCCCTTTAGAAGCAATGACATTATCTTCCATTGAGGTAAGTCCAAAACCTTTTTCAAATTCTCCATGCCACTTCCCATCATCATAGATTTCCAAAATTACCTCTTCCTCATTCATTTTTAAATTAATAAACATTTGGTTGCCTAATGAATGGTCTAATGTATTGTGATAAGCTTCTTTACAAATTTTTTTAATTAATTTGTATTGTGTCTTAATAAAGTCAGGTTCTTCACCGGTTATTGTAATCACAATTGGGAATTCAGAAATCTTAGATAAAGAAGCCAAAAGATCTTTTATAGAATTAGTTTCAAATTGGTCAGGAGATAAAATCTTATCAATAATCTTTTCACCTTCAATAATTAATTTTCTATAAGCACTAGGATTCTTGTTTTTAGACTCTAAACACATATTGGAAATCATAAATAAGTCTGTGATGGCGTGACCATAGTTATCATGGATAAGTCTCGCTAATCTAATTTGTTCAGCATAATCAGATAATGACTTGATTTCTTCAAGAAGATTTTCCAATTCTTGATTAGACTCTTTTAAATCATTAGCGAGAGCTTGAAGTTCTTTTTGCTTTTCTTGTTTTTGAGTGTTGATTGACTCTTTTTCTGTAACATCAATTAAAACTACAGCATAATTCACTAATAGTTCACCATCATATATTTCTTTAGTAATTCGTTTAAAAATGATGTTTTTGTAAATAAATTTTCCTTCTTTATTTTGCAAACAATCAGGTATTAAATCGGTTAGTTTTCTTCCTTTTTTAATACTTTTGAAATCAACATAATAGTTATATCTTAAAATATAACCAAAAGAATCAAGGATGAAAAACGGTGATGGAAAGCTATCGAATATCATCTTGTAATTATTCATTAGCGATTCCTCCACTTAAATTATTAACCGCTTTTCTAATGAGCAAGATTGTTTCTTGGCACAAAGCGGCGCTTTCCTTAAGTAATGCTTCACTGTTTTTTGGATTGTTCTTAGTGATGGCAAAATTGTCTTTGATTTTCGATATATTCGATAACGCTATTTTTTGAGCATTAATCAAGCTAGTAACCTTTTCTTTTAAATCTGGTAAATCATACAAAGCGTTAATATAGGTTTGAATCGTATTCTTTTTCTCATTTAAATCATTAATAAGTCTCTCTGCTTCAACGATGCCTTCTTCGATCGCTTTTCTTTCTAAATAAACATCATCAATATTGTTGATTATGATTAATTCATTGTCGTCATCTTTATTTATTTCAATATAGAAATGACTATCTTCAAAAAGAAGTTCGAAAGATTCAACATTATTTTGCTTGTCAATCTTTTTTATCACTTCATTAATAAGTTCTTTCTTTTCATTATTATTTTGATAAAGAATGCCTTTTTGCGGATTATATAAAACCACTGTATTTGGAATTTCTTCTAAAACACTTTCAATTGATTTGCTAATTAAGCTAACTGAATTATATTTAAAGACAATAATATATAGGCAGAAGACAGCAACAAACATAATGATTGGTGTAAAATCAAGCTCATCAACTCCAGTAATAGACCTCACCAACGCTGTAACGGCCGGCAAAAGCGGATATAAAGAGAAAACGATTATCTTAATAGCCTTGTTCTTTTCTTTTCTAATGATATGAATGATGGATATGAGATAGCCTATGAACAAGGCGGCATAAACCAATACCAAGCATAGATAAAACAGTTTTCCGTGCTGAACCTGTTCTCCCATCACTAATTTTCCATAAAAGAGATGATGTAATGAATTTGTGCAAACAAAAATAGAAATAATCGCAGCAACAGAAAATAAAATTATTCTAAAAATCGGTTTATTTGCTAGTTTATCAAATCTTGCTAAATATAGATTCCAAAGTAAGAAAGAAAACGACGCAAAAGTGGTTCCAACAAGTTGATAATAAACAGAAAAAACGTAAAAATCGTTATTTGGATAAAAAATATAAGCAATGGTCTCTAAAAATCTACCAGAAACCATGAACCACAAGCCAATAACAACCACGATAAAAAAATGAAAAATAGGTGTTGGCTTTCTATTTTTAATTAAAGAAATAATAAAAACCAAATGAATTGGTAAATAGATGCTTTGTAATACAAAATTAACAATTCTATACCATTCCATATTCTTTTTTAAATTTTAGCACCAGCAAGAAAAAGCACAAAAATAAAAAAGTAACTCGAATTCAAAAATAGTCGCTTTTTTTACTAAAACCATACGAAAAAACCGTCACAATACTAAGTATTGTAACGGTTAAATATTAATGGTTGTAATGGCCTGAAATGATGCAATGGGCCACCCACAGTTAATGTCTTCTTTTAAATAGTACTAATTCTGGATTCGCACCTTCAACACCATATGTGCAAATCAATATTATTTCGGCATTTGCCACTATTCCAAAGCATCTATTATTATCTACTTCAAGTTGATTGCCTAAATAAGTCACATTATCATCTAAAAATTTGGCTTTCATACCTGAAGGTAAGCGATATTCGAGATTAACATATGCTCCCACAAGTGCACTTAGACTTTCTAATTTTGGCATGCCTTCAATGTTTAAATTATTAATTTCTTCGATTAATTGTTTTTTAAAAGCATCGAATTTTCCATGGTCGCTTAGTTCTTTATGCCTTTTCCAATAGTCAAGATTTGGAAGCATGTTTCTCATATAGGTACGTGCTTGTTCTTCATTAAACCCTTCTTTTACCATATGAGGAATACAAACATTAATTAAATCATCCATATCGTTATATGTATAAGTGCCATCGGCATAACACCATTTGCAATACTCTTCATTCATTGAACCATCTTTATTTCTTCCGATGATTTCATCTTCAAGCGGCATCCCACAGCATTGGCAAATAAGTTTGTTAGGAGAACCCAAAAGTGTGTTTATTGACACGTTATATAGCTTTGAAAGCAGTTTTAAAGTTTCTGTATTTGGCATTGTTTCACCCGCTTCCCAGCGTGACACTGCTTGTCTTGTAACAAAAACCTTTTCCGCTAATTCCTTTTGTGAATAACCATTTTTAATTCTAAGTTCCCGTAGTACTAATCTTGTTTCCATAAAAATCACCTCAAGTCACTAAAATAATAACATTTACTGTAAGGAGTGCTAAGCAACACGTTGTTGCGTTAAAACCAAATTCCAAAGTTAAAAAACAGCACCGAATTGTACCAATACTGAATTTGACCGGCTCTTTTGCAAATGAAGTTTTGCTATCTAAAGATACGCTTCACTGAGTAGTTGCAAAAGAGAAAAAAAGACACCTTAAGAGGTGTCTATAATTTACTTTGGTTGCAGAGGCAGGATTTGAACGCTGCGACCTTCAGGTTATGGGCCTGACGAGCTACCGGGCTGCTCTACTCTGCGATTGCGAGATATATAATATCAATATTGAATATACTATGCAATAAAAAATGTCAGGCCCATAATTTCTACTAAAATTATTTTTAATAAATACTATAATATACTTGTTGCATCGGAGAATTAGATTGATATGAACAAACAAAGATTAATTGAACTTGCAGAAGAGCTATTAAAAGAAGAAGACCTTTCTAAAAGAAGTGAGGACTTACTTTTCTTAAAAAGACAATACAAGTTCTTAGCGGACAAAGACGAGGAATCTTTCTACGAAAAACAATTAAGTGAAAGATTTAATGCTTTATTTGAAGAACTCGCTAAAAAAGAGCCAAAGCTATCTCAAAGTGCCGCTGAAGAAAAAAAAGAAATTATCTCCCTTGCTAAAAAATTACTCGAAAGAAAAGACATTGTTAAAGCCTCTAGAGAATTAGATAGCTTAAATCTATCTTTCAAAAAAGCTGGCAGATCCTCTAAAGAATTAGATGATCAACTCTTTGAAGAATTTAGAGCAGTTAAAAATGAATTCTTCGCGAAAAAGAGAGCATACTTTGAGGAATTAGATAAATCTAACTCTGAAAAGATTTCAAAGAAAAAAGACATCATTTCAAGAGCAAAAGAAGTTGTTAATATTAAAAACGGCAAAGAAGCCAATGAGAAAATGGACAGCTTACTAGAAGAATGGAAAGGCGTCGGATATTCTGGTAAAGAAGACGATGCTTTATGGGCTGAATTCTCCGCGGTTAGAAAAGAATTTAATGCGAAGAAGAAAGAAAGACACGCTGAAATTGTTAAACTCTTTGAAGATAGAGCAGAGAAAAAAGAAGAACTAATCGTAACGATGAAGAAACTTCTAGCAGACTCAGACTTCTCAAAAGAAGAAGTCCAAAAAGTGAAAGAACTCCGTAACGAATTTAATAAAGTCGGATTCGCAGGCAAAGAAAAAGATGACGACTTATACGCTAGATTTGATGAAGTAGTGAAAAAATACTTCGACGAAAAGAAATTCTATACATTCTAAAAATTAAAAGATTGGCGATTGCCAATCTTTTCTTTACTTAAGTAATTTCTTTGCTTCTAGAGCGACACCTATGAAGTGTTTTCCAACTGCTAAGAAGTCAATGCCGTGTATTTTTCCTTCACCCCTATAATGCTTAATCAAAGCGACCAAATACCATTGTAGAGAAATATCAATTCTCCATAAAGCATAACGTCTAAGTCCGTCTTTAACTGGCACAATTTTCTCGTACTCTTCAAGTAGGCGTTTCCCCTCTAAAGCATCGCCGTTCCCAAATGTACCAATATCATAGATTGGATCATTATTCGCGGCGAACTCAAAATCGATTAAATAATACCTACCATCTTCGCCTTTTACAATGTTACTTCTTTGAGCGTCATTATGAGTCAAGGCAAGAGGCTGTGAAAGCAAAAATCCCCGTTTTTTCTGGACAATTTCCCATAATTCTTGGAAATTTTCATCAAATTTTTTCGTGTGAGTTTCGGCTTCTTTTTTGTAGTTGTCAAGCCTTCCAAGTGGGTCATAATAAACCGATGCTTTTCTAGCTGAGAGATGATATTTTGCTAAAAGTTTAGCGACTTTTTTATAGTCAAATTCTTCAATCTTATTAAGCGAACTTCCCTCAATAAAACGATTAATTTTAATACCTTTTTCTAAGTCAAAATAGACATTTTCAGAAGTGATACCAAGCTCATATGCAATGTTTTGAGTTTCTTTTTCTAGAGCTCGATCCACCATTTCATTTGCCTGCGCAGTAGAAATGTAGTAAACGAAGCGACCTTGTCTAGACTCGACAATATAAGCTTCATTCATCATGCCGCCTACAAGTTCGCTAATGACCTTGGCGTCTTCACCAATGACTTTTTTAAGTAAATCTAAATGTTCTTGTTTCATATTTATTACCATTTATTGCTGACTTTTTCAGCGAATCCTAACATGTTCGTAAAGAAATATTCTTTACCATCAACAAGTATATAACCTGAAAACTTTCCAAAAACCTGGTTCTGAAGTGTCTTAATGATACCAACATTCATATTCGCGTGTCTATTAATTATTGGGGTGAATGTTAGATTGATATCACCCGTAGAGCTTCTAAACTTCCAAGGTTCCATATATGAGTCTTTCCCACTTTTAGTGAAAGGAATATCAAAGTGAACATCTTCTAATTTCCATGACTTATTGTCATAGAAGAAAATATTCTCACTATGAGTGGAAGTATCGCCAAAACCATAACCAAGATTGAAACCAATCTTTTTACCTTCAAATTCTCCCGACATACTTGACCAGAACCATGTATTTTTGTAAGTCCATACGCCTCTACCCCAGTCAAGAACACCATAGGTGTTGTCATTAAAATCAAGTATTTCATCGCCCACTTTTACATAACCACTACATCTTAAAAGATTAATCTTTTGGTTATAATAAAAGTGTGCTGGTTTATGAAATGGAGTAGCGACCACAATAGAGTCCTTATTTGTTTCCTCCAAATATAGATCTAAACGAATATCCTTTTTATCTTTGGTAAAACTTTTCCATAAACAAGAAAGATGCCTTTTACCGTTTTCATGTCTAAAAGATATGTCAACTTTTTTAGATTCAAAAACGACATCACCGCTTTTGGAGGAAGATGGTAATTTTGTTTTACCAAAAGTGAACCACTTCATTACTGATCTAGTAATCTCACTAGGTTCTTCAAAATTTAAATAAGAAAGTGAGCATAATGACATATATGAGTTATCAGCGATTGTTAAAGCGACTCCGTATTTAGAGTTTCCTACATAGTAGTAATCCCATTCTTTGATTCGCCATTTAGAAGCTTTTATGTCGTTACGGTTATATTCTTTCACTAAAGAAGTAGCGTAACCTGGTTGATTAAGATTACCGCTTGCGTTTAACAACTTTCCTTCACTTAATTTATTCTGCATATTGTTCTTCCTAAAATTTTATTTTAGATCTGCTTTATTGAATATAAAAATGCCTAATGCTGTGTTAAAAGTAGAGAAACCAAGAAGTGAGCCTAAACAGAAGAAGAAAACTTTGTTTGAAAGTAGATCATTACTTCCTGTAAGCAAACTTAATGTGGATGAAGAAATAGAGGATGCTCCAAAGGTTGGTAGCAAATAGAAAATATAAATATAATTACTATCTTCTGGCACCAAGAATGCTAAAGAACAAACTAGGCTTAACCCAACTACCACTAAAAGAGTGAAAACAATTGTTAAAGGCATTGATTTAGTGGACAAGGCAATAAATGTTGCTAAAGTTGCGACATAAATAAACGATAAAACACCAATAATTAAAGCCTTGGAAAAATTCCATGCTTCAGAGGCGTTAAATGTGTAACCATATTTAAAAAATATAAGTGATCCCGATGTCATTACTAAAAATGACACCAGAGACATGGCAACACAGAAACTAACAGAAACAATTAATTGAGAAAAATAAATCTTAGTTCTGCTCTTACCGATAATAATTTTATTTCTAACTGTCCCGTTTCTAATGTCCGCCATTACTAAAATGCCAGTAAATATAGGAATAACTAGACCAACATTGCTACTCAAGGAAAATGTTGAAAACATTAAATCCCTAGCCTTAAATAATGATTCGAATAACTCGCCTTCACTTAAATTTTTGGCGGCTTCATTTAAACCAAAATAAAGAAGTAGTGTCAATAATGGAACACCAGCACATATACCTAAAACGACATAAGTGAGTTTCGATTTAAATAATGAGAAGAAATCTGCTTTTAGTAAATTACGCATTGTTATTTCCTCCCATTAATTTCATGTAATATGTTTCAATTGTGTCCTCTTTTTTAGAAATGTTTAAAACAGTGATACTGTTTTTTACAAGGCACTTCATAACATCATTTATATCAATAGAATCGTAAATGCTTAAAACTTCTCCATCGCTTTCATAAGATTTAAGACCAAGTTTATTTGAAAGAACTTTAACTACTTCATCAATATCTTTCGATTCAATTTCAATACGAGGTTTACTTTGTTGATGAAGTTCTTTAATTGGAAGTTCCTTTAATAACTTTCCGTGTGAGATAAAACCAATCTTAGTGCATACTTTCTCAAGTTCAGAAAGAATGTGAGATGAGATTAAGAATGTAATTCCTTGTTTGTTGAGCTCAACAATTGTGTCTCTAACTTCGACAAAGCCTTTTGGGTCCAACCCGTTCATTGGTTCATCCAAAATAATAAATTCTGGTTCATTAATAAGGGTAAGAGCAATACCGAGTCTTTGTCTCATACCAAGTGAAAATGAACCCACCTTTTTCTCTTCAATTTCTTTAGGATTTAGACCAACTCTTGAAATTAATGAATTAATTTCTTCGTCAGTAAGTTTTTTGCCCGCTAAAGTGGCTTGAAATCTAATATTATTTGCAGCAGTTAACGAAGGTGTTAAGGATACAGCTTCTACTATGCCACTTACTTTTTCTCTTGCCTTTAAAATTTCAAAACTATTTGAATTAATGCCAAAAAGATTGTAGTCACCTTCACTAGGAGAAGCTAGACCACACACTAAACGGATGATTGTTGTTTTACCTGCACCATTTTCGCCGACAAAACCATATATGTCGCCTTTTTCAATATGCATGTTAACGTGATCAACCGCTAAATGTTCCTTATACTTTTTGGTTAAACTATTTGTTTCTAACACTAACATAATTTATACCTATTTATTAACTTGTTTTTATATTACGCTTAAAAACGCGAAATATAAATACTTTTTAATAAAAACATATAAAAAAGACCTCGTAACTTGAGGTCTCTTGTAATCTAACTGGCGGAGAGATAGGGATTCGAACCCTAGGTAGGCAAGGCCTACAACGGTTTTCAAGACCGCCGCTTTCGACCGCTCAGCCATCTCTCCATTTGTTGGTGGACCCAGTAGATCCCGACACTACAACAACTCCGTTATGAGCGGAGGGCTCTTCCTTTGAGCTATGGGTCCGTCAGCGTCATTTAGATTATCACAATTTTCTAACAATAGTTAGCAAATTTTGAATTAATTAATTTTTAACCACTTTTTTATATGTGCATATAGATCCTTTAAGGCATCTATTAAAGCGTTTTTGAAAACATCAAAAATTTCACGCGCAGATGGTTTTGAAGCATTTGTTTTTGCAACTGCTTTCGTTGCTTTTGATTCTAAAATAGGAGATTCGATTTCGCTTATAGTGACTTCCTCAAATGAATATTGAAGTTCATTTTCTTGATAAGACTCAACTTCGCTTACAACTTCTACAGCTGAAACTGATGGAACAGACTTAGGTTTAGAAAGTGCAACATTAGCACATAGTGCTAAGGAAAAGGCTAATAATGAGCCCATAAGGATTTTTGTTTTTATGTTTTTCATCTATGTTTCCTCCTACTTATTTTCCTCTTTTTCTTGTTTTTGTCTAATACGTTCTGCATATTGTTCTTTTACTTCGATTTGTTCTATATCACCAATAAATGGAGAGAATATTTTTCCACTTGTACCTGGATATTCTTTAGCATCCATAACCATGGCGTTTTTAAGAAGTGCCCATTTTGAAGATAATACTTCCAGAGTTATCTCGAGAAATACCTTTAAGATAAACATCATCATTGTTAGAGCGGCCAAAACAATTTCAATAGGTTTTACCTGACTTATAGTTGAACTATAAAGTGCATACACAGATCCTGCGATTGCCACCGCATTTAGACTTATTTTTATCCAAGCGTATATGATTCTTAACTTTCGCGTTGGATTCGGATTAGCCCTTAGTCTAAAGATTGAATCTAATAATGCATAGATTACAAGAACACCAATTAAACAACAGTTAATAATCAAGTTACCGGTATTGGAAACAATACCATAAATGAGTGTTGCAGCGGACAAGCCTAAAAAGACCCATTTCATGATAATCACATAACGACGAAAATCTTCAACAATTAGTTGAAATGCTGTTTTTGTGTTTGTGACTCTTTGTTTCACAAATGAGCCTGCTAGATTTGAAAAGAAACCCATATCAGTATTATAAACCTAAAAAAATAAAAAAGACATCATTTTGATGTCTCTACTAATCATTTGGTAGCTGGGGGCGGATTTGAACCGTCGATCTTGAAGGTATGAGCTTCCTGCTCTAACCAGCTGAGCTACCCAGCCGTTATATAGTACCTACCAAAAGTTGAATAGGCATTATAGTCATAATGGTGGATCTGAAGAGGATCGAACTCTCTACCTCCTGAATGCAAATCAGGCGCTCTCCCAGATGAGCTACAGACCCAAAGTTTCTCGCAGACATAACGCCTACAAGTTAAGTATTATACTTATAAGCGCCTGATTTGCAAGAAAAATAAACTAATTTTATTTTGCTGATTCCGATTTATATTTTTTAATAGGCAAATACTTGAATACTTGTCGTTGATACTCGGCGTATTCTTTGTATTTATTAACCGAAATTCCTTCAGCCATTCTAGAACTTCCAACAAATATGAGCACTAATAGTGCTACACCTAAAATTGTCCAATGGAAAACTCCATAATGAGCTACACCACTACTTATTACAAAAAGGTAAAGAGAAACCCAAATCATTTGCTCTCCGATGTAGTTTGGATGTCTTGAACGAGCCCATAATCCAGTAACATTGAAACCACGATTGTATGGCTCAGGAAGTTCTTCAAGTTTCATACCAGAGTTGAGATACTCATATTTCTTTGTTTGGAAATTATTTTGTTGTCTATCAGCAACCACTTCATAAAGAAGTGCGCCCGCCATTAAGACACCGGCTACAATATCTAAAATATTTAAGGCAGCGTTACTTTCCATGATTGCCAATGCTGGTAAGGTAATACCAAGCACCACTGCATTTTGGAAAATAGAAATGAAGAGCAAATCAAATACTCCCCATACGAATTTATTTTGAAAACCTTTTTGCTTGCGAAGATAAATCCATCTGTAATCTTCTTCACCACTCCAAAATTTAATTGAATACGCGCCTTTTTTAGCGAAATTATATGTAAGTCTAGCGCCCCATAAAGTAACAATGATGGCAATTATAATTAATCTCCATCTAAATTCACCGAATGCGGCTATTATCCAAACATAAGCTATTGGAAGCACGCTCCAAAGCTTATCCATTTGTGAATTATTGCGGCTAAGCTCTCCTGCTATAAAGCAGTAAAGTGCACTAGCACCGCAAACAATTCCCAGAATGATTAATGTTTTTTGCTGAATAGGGCTTAAAACGATTCCTTTAACAAAACCTAAAACAATCGCGGCAATAATTAAAGAAACTGAAATAACGATTGGTAAAATCTTTTTCATATTTCTTTCCTCGAATACGGGTTAATTCTACTATTTATATATTTTTTATCAAGGCAAAAATTTCGGTTTAGCTACATCAAGGGTATCAAGATTCAAATCGCCACGACATGAAAAAAACACCATAAAGGTGTTATTTCAATGGTCGGGGCGAAGAGATTTGAACTCTTGATCCCTTGATCCCAAATCAAGTGCGGTAACCAAGCTGCGCTACGCCCCGAAAATTTTAACTGTCCCTCCACCCTGATTTCGGATAAAGGAATCAATGGCGCGCCTAACAGGAGTCGAACCTGTAACCCCCACATTCGTAGTGTGATACTCTATCCAGTTGAGCTATAGGCGCAATAGATTAAGCGCTCAATTATCTTACCAAATAGGGTAGGATTTTCAAGCGCTTTTTAAGTTTGTTGGAGGTTCCAGTCAGAGTTGAACCGACGCTCAATGAGTTGCAGTCATTTGCCTTACCACTTGGCTATGGAACCAGCGCGATAAATTATATCACTCGCAACTGGTTCCTACAAGGTAGTTTTTAAAAAAGTAAATGACAACCGCTAAAAATATGATTTACAAAGTAAATCAAAAAAATTTTTTAACGAAAATGCAAAATTACCCCTGATTTAAATATATAGAAGGGCCTTTTTGGACCAACTAGAAAGGAGGTAATATGAAAACTAATATTGGCATTCAAAATGAAGAGAACTTCGTGAAATGTATTGATAATAAAACTTATGATGAATTGAACAAACATCTTCAATACTTTCTTCATTATTTATTCCCAAAAATTGATAAAACTAAAAAGTTTCACTGTTTTTTAACAACAAACTACATTAAGCCAGATATTTGCATCTCCTTAGAATCAGAAATGCGATATGTATCACTAAAATATGGACAGTCTGATATATTTCATAATGAAAACATACTAACTTTTATAGATTTCTTAAGAGTAAATGGTATTAGTGAAGAATCAATCAAAACATATCTTTTGTTTCACTATGGTGATGGCACCATTGATGGAACAGGTAAAAACAGGTTCACTTCAGTAGAGCTAAGGTTCCATTACAGGGACGAGCTTCGCAAAATGAATGAAGAGTTTAATAAAAATAAAGAGTTTGTTAAGAAATTTGTGGATAGAGCGGTATTTCAAGGTGTTAATTCACTGGCAAATTGTGCAGAGTATCTTTATCATGGCGACCCTGAATACGGTGTGTTTCTTTCAAGATTTCAGTTAATGAGACGTGTCGAAACAAAAAACTATGGATTTATGACAGAATGCGTTCATATTGGTCCACTTGTGTTGCGTCCACATGCAAGATATTCAAATAAACCAATTCGAAATGATGAAAGTAGACATATTGTTGAAGTAAGTTATCCAAAAATTGTTCAAGAAATAATGTTTGTTTTCTCCAAGTTTCCTTTTGATGAAAATATCGATTGGAATGTTGGACGTCATTATCAAAAAAAATAAAGTGGACAACGTCCACTTTTTTTAAACTCGTTGTTGTTTATCTTTTTTTCGATTTACTTTTTTAGATATTAAGTAAACTGCAAAAGCGAGTGCAGCTGCAGCCTCTATTGAAAGCACAATAATCCCCCACAAAGGAAGTGAATTAGTACGTACTTGTTCCCACATATCAAGTAGACGGGTATTACCTTCTTTTCCGAAGTCTTTCATGACCGCTAATCTATTTAAGACTGATTGTTCAGGATATTGGGCTGCAAGTTCTTTTCTTGCGGTATCCACATCGGCACAGATATAGATGTGTTCGTTATCTAAACCAAGTTCATCAAGATAATCATCACTTAAAGAACCTTTAAAGAAATAAGTTAAATCATATTTAACATAATCCTCACCAGAAACAGAGTTCTCATCTATATCATCGCTGATATCGTAACTATCTAGCATATAATCAAACATAGCTTCCCCTGCAACACCAGGTGTATAGCCAACACAATAACAGTTTTGAGCAGCTATTTCAGGTGTAGACATAAACTTAATAAACTCTTCTGCTAAATCATATTGAGAATTAAGCTCTTCTTCACTCATATTAGAGGCATTAGGATTCTTTGGAATACAAAGTCCATCAAACCAAATGTTTGATGCCCCCTTAAGTTCTTCACCTTCATATGAGGTTGGAACAGCGTAATAAAGATCTTTAGGATTATCTCCGCCGCCGGCTTCTGTAATTGCCCATGTCGCGTCTCCACTCCAGCACATATTAGCACCGACTTTGCCATCAACCATATCGGTTTTGCCAGAGTCACATTCAAAACCAAATGAAGCTTCTTTTAGCTTTAGCATATCCTTCTTGACTAAAGCCATTTCTTCTTCGCTATTTCTGTTAAAGATTTCACCTAAAAGACCGTCTTCAATCTGTTTTTTGCTTAATGATGCGATCTCATCTCTATATGTATGGATCAAAGATATAGCATATGTATCTCTAACTGAATCCTTAATGGAATAGGTTCCTCGTATATATTCATTAGAATATAGCGAATCCCAGTCCATAAATAAATCATGAACATCATCTGTTGATAATGTTCCTTTAGATGCTTCAACATAATAAGATGGATTATACATCATTCCAACTGTGCCCCACATATATGGAACAGAGTATTCAGAAATAGAAGTTGAAACATTGTTATATTCGGCTTCGATTTCGTTAAATTTATCCACTAAATAAGGCGAAATATTTTCCCAAATAGCTTCTTTATTTTTATCTGAGATTTTGTGAAGCATGTTATTTGAAATGAGTTTTTGAATCATGTAGTCACTAGGAACAATGACATCATAGGTAGTTTTGCCTGTCTGAAGTTCATTAAACATGGTTTCGTTTGTATCAAACGTATCATAGACGTATTTAATTTTTACGCCTTGTTTTGCCATGTGCTCAACAAACTGATCCATAACATCCATTTTGTACCAGTTTTCTTCCTCTGGAGGCTCCATTTCTTCTTCATCACCTTTTTCATACTCATAGATATAGTCTTCGCAGTTTAAAACTCTTAAAACACGGACTTCACTACCATCATCACAGCCCGCTAAAAGGGCGACACTTCCTAAAGAAAGTGGGCAAAACATCATTAATCTCATTAATTTACGCATTTACTCTACCCTTCCTTTCTTTAGTTTTACTAGCCTCTTTGTTACGAACAACTGTAATTGCAACAACAATTGCTAAGACGACTAAGAATATAATTAATGTCAAAGGTCTCATCTCAGGAGGAATTGCTCCCTTCTTAAGTTTAGCCTGAATTAAAGTAGATAATGTTTCAATATTTTTGTTGCCGCTTAATAATCCTGGGCCTCTAGTGAATGCTGTAACAATGAAGTCATCCAGTGACAATGTCACTGATAATAAGAATCCAGAGAAAATACCTGGCATAATTTGCGGTATTACAACCTTGGTAAGTGCTCTTCTAGGAGAGCAACCAAGATCCAAAGCAGCTTCGTAAAGATGAGGGTCCATTTGAATTAGTTTTGGCTTTACAGATAAGTAAACAAAAGGTAATCCAAGAACTACGTGCCCAATAAGAAGTGTCCAGAAATTGAAACGAACACTAATGGCAACAAACATAACAACAAGCGATAAAGCCATAACAATTTCTGGATTTGATACAGGAATCTGAGTTGATAATTCAATACCTTTTTGAGCTTTCTTCTTCGAATAGAAGGCCCCAATTGCACCTAATGTTCCTAAAATTGTTGCGACAATTGATGAAACAATTGCAACAATAAGGGTGTTTCCTAAGGCGGTCCATATTTCTTGAGAAATCTTTTCTTCTGGGTTAAATAAATTGGCCCATAAATCAAATCCGAAGGTGTAGCCTTCACTTATTGTGGTTTCAACAGAAAATGAGAAGGCAATAAGCACTAAAATTGGAAGATACATCAATAGAAGTATCAAATAGATATATGACTTTGCGAGAACTTTCTTTACCATAAGCCACCTCGCACTTCTTCTGACTTTCTGCCAGATGTGCCCCACATTGTGAGAAGCACAAGAACAAGTAATAAGAACGCAGTAAATGAGCCATTATGCCATTGAGAGTTAGCAAAGCTAAGGTAAATTGAGTTACCAATTAATGTAATATTTCCTTCTGAAAGAGCGTCGGAAATAACATACGAGGACATAACAGGCATTAATGTCATTGTAACTGCGGAAATAATTCCGGGTAGAGTTTGAGGAATTACGTTTGTAAAAAATACTTTTATTGGAGATGCTCCAAGGTCCGCTGCCGCTTCCATTTGGCTACGGTCAATCTTAAGCATTGTGGAATAAAGTGGAAGAATAACAAACGGTAAATAGTTATAAACCATACCAATTAATGTAGCTAAATATGGGTACTTACCACCAGTAATTCCAATCGCAAAGAGAATATCTCTTGTTGCAGCAGTTCTTAAAACAAAGTTAATCCACATTGGCATAATAAATAACATAACTAAAATCACATTTTTATTGTATTTTTTGCTTGCTAAGAAATATGCAATTGGATAGCCAATAATCAAACAAATAATTGTTGTTTGAATAGCGATAAAGAATGATACAAGTATAACTTGTAATTTAGAAGGATCAGAGAAGAATTTCTTCGCTGCTTCTATACTTAAATGACCTTGATCGTTACTAAACGCATACCAAGTAATAACTAGAATTGGAATTATGACAAAAAGTGCCAAGAAGATGACATAAGGAATAGAAAAATATTTCCTTTGAAATCTAAATTTCATATTCCGAAATATCTCCCTTTAATCTGATTTGGATATCTTCTTTTGGAAGGATAATTGAGACATTGTCTCCAACGTTATACTCATATTCAGTATCAAGGACAAAGGATTCGTCATCTTCGGTGTCCACAATAATGCCGTAATGATCACCCTTATAAATAGATGTTGCAACAACGGCTTTGATTTGACCAAGCTCTGTATCGTCTGAAATTTGAACTTTGGTTCTATCGATTTCTAATGTAAGCTTTGCGCCTGTTAAGTCGTACTTCTTACCAGCATGGCATAAATAGCCATCTTCATCCATTTTGCTACCTGGAAGAAGTTTGGTTAAATCGACATCGACATAACCCGTTGAAAGTTCAACAGAATTGTCTTTTTGGACTTCACAGTTTGCATATAAATTCTTTAAGTCAGGTTTCTTCATGACGTGAATGCCATCAGGTTCAACTGAAATAGAGACTTCGCTTTCTTTAATGTCTTCTGTTGTCTTCGCAAGAATTTCATTCTTGCCACTTTGAATTAAGTATTCGTAATGGACGCCTTTAAAGACTTTTGAAGTGATAACACCATTAACATCGCCTTTACCTTTTTTGCCAATTTTAACATCTTCAGGTCTAACAACAACGTCAACACGTTCATTAAGTTCAAAATCATCTAAACACTTAAATTCAGCACCAAGCATTTTTACAACTTTCTTCTTTGTCATGACGCCATTGAAAAGATTGGATTCTCCAATAAAGTCTGCAACGAATACGTTTGCAGGTTCATTATAAATTTGCTCTGGTGTTCCAACTTGTTGAACAACACCATGGTTCATAACAACGATAACATCTGACATAGTCAGAGCTTCCTCTTGGTCGTGAGTAACATAGATAAAAGTAATGCCTAATTTCTTATGCATTTCCTTAAGTTCAATCTGCATGTCTTTTCTCATCTTGAGGTCAAGAGCACCTAATGGCTCATCAAGAAGAAGAATTTCTGGTTTATTAATAATACATCTTGCAATAGCAACTCTTTGTTGCTGACCACCAGAAAGCGTTGAGATGTCACGATCTTCGAGTTCTTCGAGGTCAACAACTCTGAGAGCTCTAATGACCATATCATCAATTTCTTTATGCGTATATTTTCTATATTTAGTTACTTTGTTACCTTTTTTGTCAGTTGCTTCGTAAGGAATTTTCTTGAATCTAAGACCGAATGCAACGTTATCATAAACATCTAGGTGTGGGAACAACGCATAGCGTTGAAATACTGTATTAATTGGTCTTTTATAAGGTGGAAGTTTTGTGATGTCTTCACCATTTAATAAAATCGTTCCATCGGTTGGAAGTTCAAAACCACCAATCATACGAAGTGTTGTGGTTTTACCACAGCCAGATGGGCCTAAAATTGTAACAAACTGTCCCTTTTTAATGTCTAAAGTAAAATGGTCAACGGCGTAAAAATCACCGAATGACTTCACGACATTATTTAAAGAGATAATTACTTCATTGGATGCCATATAAGTACCCTCCATAACCATAACAATAAATAACGAATTACACTTAACAAAATATTAAGTCGCAAAAATGATAAAAAAACGTAGAAAAATTTGCAACACTTTTTTTAATAAATTTTATACCCCTAATATCTAGGGGGTAATCATAGATTTCCCCCTCTATATTCTTATTTTATTTATATTGAGAAAAATAAACAAAAAAAGTATAATAAATGGCGATGAAAAAAGTCATTAAAATTTTATTGCCTTTTGTTGCAGTTAGTTCCGCTCTTTTTAGTGGCTGCGACAAAAACAAAAAAGATAGTAGGGTCTTGTTATCGTTTGGCGATATCCATGCAAGCGAAACTAGACTAATTGATGTAGAAAAACTAGCAGAAATCACAAACGCTAAAGAAAACTTCTTATTTGTGGTAAGCACCAATACATGTGGATGCTGGAGTGACTTTGAGCCAATCTTGAATACATACTTAACAAAAAATAAGACTCTTTGTTATAGAATTGGCTTTGCTGAGTTCAAAGATTCCGCTGCTACATTTGGTTTAGCCAATGCATCTAGCAGCACCACCACATTTGCCATTTTTGAAAATGGGAAAGTAAAGTCATATATCAATTCTGCAGATGACAAATTCATGTACAATTTAGATAAATTTACAAAGTACATGAATGAACAAGTCATTTTACCAAGTTGTTATTTTATAACAAAAAATGACGTTGAAACCATTAAAACATCTGGAAAAAGTGCTGTTATTTACTTTGAAAGAAGTGCCTGTGGAGACTGTTCTGAATTAAACCCTGGTTTACTTCGTACTTATATTAAAAATCATAAAAACATAAATAAAATATACGTGTTAGATTGCCAAGAATATTGGAGATCATCAACAGCAGATGACTATCAAAGCTATTTAGATTTCAAAGATGAGATGGGATTATCAACCGCAAATAACCCAACATATGGTTACAGTTCTGGCGTATTCCCATTCTTCTCATATATTGAAAACGGTCAATACTCATCTGGTTGTGTCATTTATAATGACTCTATCACCAAAATCGATGACAAATACGTTATATCTGAGTCATATTACACAAGTGACAGAGTTCAAACACTTCAATACACAAATACTGTACTCGCGGGAATGAAATTAACTTCTGAAGAAGTTAATGAAGTTGAATATAAAGGTAATATCTTCTATAGCTGGGAAGCTGAATCTAAAAACTCTCACTACAAAGAAATATTAGATTCATTCCTAGACTACGCACTACCAAAACAGACCTTCAATTTCTAAAAAAAGAATCCAGCATATGCTGGATTTATTTTTGGAATAATTCTGAGTGTTTTTTATCTAAATCTTCTTTAGTAATTAACCCTTGTTTATAGAGCTCTTCGTATTGTTCATAGAGCTTTTCTTCCTTTGATTTTGGAAGATCTTTAACATCTACAACTTTTACAACCACTTTTGGCTTAGGATTATCATACGAGACAATATTTTTACTTGAAATAGCTAAGTTATAGATTAGAAGTCCAAGTGCAATTATTCCTAAGACTGCACTTGAGCCTAAAAAGATATCTGAAAGTAGGTAATTATTAGTGAATGACAAAACAACTGCTGCAATAAATAAACCAACACCTACAGCGATTACAGCGATAGAGATTGCTAGTAGTAATTTATTCAATTTCATGATTTCAATCTCCTTGTAACTTCATTTGCTTTGTTAATAATTTCGTTTATATCTTGATCCACGAAAAATTCGTGATTATAGTAGAGAATCTTTCCGTTAATCATAGTCATTTTAACGCAGTCTTTTGAACCTGAATAAACGATATTTTTAGCGATATTATTGATTGGCTGCATAGCAGGATTCTTTAAATCAATCATAATAATATCAGCATATTTGCCTTCTTCCAAAACGTCAGATTCATTCAATCCTAAAGCATGTGCTCCATTAACTGTTGCCATCCTTAATACTTCATATCCATCCATTACTTTAGGGTCTTTATTAGAAACCTTTTGAAGGGTAGATGTTAAATACATCTCTCTAAACATATCAAGAGCGTTATTTGAACCTGCTCCATCAGTACCAATAGCAATAGTTAAACCAGCTTTTTGGTATTTATGAAGTGGAGCAATACCGGATGCTAATTTTAAATTTGAGCAAGGACATGTAATAACAAAACAATTGTGTTTCTTAAAAATCTCAACTTCCTCATCGCTAAAGCATACACAGTGGAAGCCACCTCCACCATAATCATAAAAACCAAGTGAATCTAAGTATTTAACTGGTGTCATTCCGTGTCTTTCAACGCATCCTGCCACCTCGTTTTCCGTTTCACAAATATGAGTGTAAATTGGAGCTTTAAGTTCATGAGCAAGACCAACAACATCTTTAATTCTTTGTTCACTAGTTGTGTATTCGGCGTGAATACCTAAAAAATACTTACAAATAGATTCGGGTTTATTAATTGTAAGGTATCTTTCTCTTATAAGAGAAATAGGTTCACTATCAGATGTTGCAAGAATAATACTTCTGAAGCCCATTTCTTCACTTGCCTTGACAATTTCAGGAACGTGGAAATACATATCAAAAGCCGCGGTGATTCCAGAAGTTAAATATTCTAAAATTCCTAGCTTTGTTAAATGATAAATATCTCCTTCTTCGAATTTTGCTTCCATAGGAAAAATGGTCTCAAATAACCAATCACGCAATTCTTGATCATCAGAGCAAGAACGTGCGAAAACCATTGCAGTATGCGCATGGGCATTTTTAAGACCAGGCATCAAAAGATTTCCCTCGCAGTCTATAACGCGATCAGGAACTTCACCTTCATAACGAGGCCCGATATAAGCGATTTTATTATCTTTAACCACTAATTCTCCAGAGATAATGTCTGAAGATTTCATGGTTAAAATACGTGCATTTTTAAAAAGCGTTAGCATCGTAAATCTTATTGTTCCTCGTCTTTATCAATATAAGGTTTAAGCATTTCCTTTGGAGCACCGCAAATTGGGCAGCTACCATCTGGGAGTGGTGTGACAATTTGTCCACATAAAGCACATTTGTATTTATGTTCTTCCATTTTATGGACCTCCTTAAATGTTATAACTAGTATCATATATCATACGTATATTTGCAATTTCTTTTACCAATAAACATAGTTTTTATAACAAAGGAAAGCCAAAAGAAAAATCCTGCTTTTTAGCAAAATTTGCAGGATTTCCCGTAGATTTTTAACTAATTCTTGAAAATTTCAACTCCAATTTTGACAAGTTCTAACATCTCTTCAAGAACTGCGAATTCATAAGGTCCATGATGATTATAAGAACCAGTTCCGAGGTTTGGACACGGGCAGCCTTTCGCTGAGAATGTAGCGCCATCAGTTCCTCCCCTAACAGGGACATAAGAATACTTAAGGCCAAGTTTTTCATAAACTTTTTCAATATATTCTTTACATTCAGGATTCTTTTTCACGTATTCAATCATGTTTGGATAAGAATCATTAATTTCAACTCTAATATTTGCAGATGGATACTTCTTTTGAATTCTTTTGCCTATTTCATAGAAAAGTTCTGCTCTAGCTTCTAATTTTGCTTTATCGTGATCTCTTAAAATGAAACCACCTTCAGCTTTTTCAGTAGTGCCTGAAACGTTTGTTATATGGTAAAAGCCTTCATAACCTCCGGTTTTCTCTGGAACTGTTTCTTTTGGAAGCTCTTCGATAAAATCGTGAAGTACTCTAACAGCATTCACCATAATACCTTTAGCGGATCCAGGATGAATAGATTTTCCTTCAACGTAAACAACTGCAGATTTGGCATTAAATGTCTCAATATTAATAACTGATGGAGTTGAACCATCAAATGTGTATGCAAACTTAGCAGGATATTTTTCTCTATCAAGCTCATCTGCACCACGACCAACTTCCTCATCTGGAGTAAATAAAATGCACATTGGTCGACGTTTGTTTATTTCTAGTTTCAATACTTCTTCAATTATTTCAATGATAATTGCAACACCTGCTTTATCATCAGCACCTAGAAGTGTTGTTCCATCTGTTGTAATAAGAGTTTTTCCGACTAAATCATTGAGTCGTTTATACTCACTTGGATCTAAAAATCTACCGGATTTCCCAAGAATTATTCGTTTTCCATCATATTTTTCTATGATTTGAGGCTTTACATCTTTACCCGAAAAATCTGGAGCTGTATCAACGTGAGCGCACACTCCAATTGGGTCTAGTTTTTCGTTTCCCGATACAAAAGCGTATAGTCTTCCAGAAGCAGTTAATTCATTTTTAACTTTAAGTTCATCTAACTCTTTTTTAAGAAGGTTAAGTAGATCAAATTGTTTTTTAGTGGAAGGCGTTGTATCTGAAAAATCATCTGATTGAGTATCAATCTTTACATATCTAATAAATCTTTCTAAAAGCATAACTTCTCCTCCAAAAACAAGCGAAATTATTCTACCACATAATAAAAGAAAAAGGACCTACAAATAATGTAAGTCCTTGAGCAATTTAACTAAATCTTTTTAACCACCACTTCATTATTTTGGTAGTCCACTAGATATTTCGATTTAGTGTCCACTTCCTGAGATATGATTTTGTTAGCGATTGTTGTCTCAACTTTATTTTGAATGAATCTCTTAATTGGACGTGCTCCATAAATTGGAGAATATGATGATTCAAGAATCCACTTTTTAAGTCCATCACTAAACTCAAAACTATAATATGATTCTTGTAGTCTCTTATTGAGATTATTAAGCATCTTATCGACAATCTTGCCTTGCGTATCTTTAGATAAAGGTGAGAAATATACAATCTCATCAATACGATTTAAGAATTCTGGTTTGAATGTTTGATGAAGTAAAGCATCAACCTTATCTCTTTCGTCATTAAGCAAGAATTCAGAACCAATATTTGATGTCATGATGATAATTGTGTTTCGGAAATCCACAACTCTACCTTGTGAGTCAGTAAGTCTTCCGTCATCAAGCACTTGAAGAAGTAAATTAAATACTTCAGGATGTGCTTTTTCGATTTCATCGAACAAGACAATCGAATAAGGGTTTCTTCTAACTTTTTCTGTTAATTGTCCACCTTCTTCGTAACCAACATATCCTGGAGGAGCACCGATAAGTCTTGAAGTGGAATATTTTTCCATATATTCACTCATGTCAATTCGAATAATATGAGACTCTGAATCAAATAGAGATTCTGCTAGCGCTCTAGCAACTTCAGTCTTACCTACTCCGGTAGGTCCAAGGAACATAAATGACCCAATAGGACGATTGGAGTCTTTAATTCCGGCTCTTTGTCTTAAAATAGCGTCACTAACTAAGGACAAGGCCTCATCTTGACCAATTACTCTTCTAGATAATGTGCTCTTGAGATCGAGAACTTTTTCTCTATCTCCTTTTTCAATTTTAGAAAGAGGGATATTTGTCATTCTAGAAATAATTCTAGCGATTTGCTCTTCATCAACGATTTGAGAAAGCATTTTGGTATTACTTCCATCATCATTTTCCTTAAGAATTTTTTCTAATTCAGGAATTGTTTTGTATTGAAGTTCACCAGCTTTAACGTATTCACCTTTTGAAATTGCAACACCTAAATCAAAACGTGCTTTTTCAAGTTTTTCTTTAGTTTCCTTGATGCTTGCAATTTGTGCTTTTTCTTTCTTCCATTGTTCAGTCAAGACTTTGTCTTTTTCATTTAACTTCGAAAGTTCTTCATTGACTGCTGCAAGACGCTTCTTACTAGCCTCATCACTCTCTTTTGCTAAAGCAACTTTTTCAACTTGAAGACCTCTAATCTTTCTTTCGAGTTCATCAAGTTCATGTGGCATTGAGGCCAGTTCAACCTTAATCGATGCACAAGCTTCATCAACCAAATCGATAGCTTTATCTGGCAAGAAACGCGATGTTAAGTAACGATTTGAAAGAGATGCTGCCGCGATTAAAGCATTATCGGTAATTTTTACACCGTGGAACGATTCAAATCTATTCTTTAATCCTCTAAGGATTGTGACTGTATCTTCGACGGACGGTTCATTAACCATAACAGGTTGGAATCTACGCTCGAGAGCGCGGTCCTTTTCGATGTATTCTCTATATTCTTTGAGTGTTGTTGCACCTATACAATCGATTTCGCCTCTTGCAAGCATTGGTTTAAGCATATTAGAAGCATCAAGGGCTCCATCAGTTCTACCTGCGCCTACAATAAGATGAATTTCATCAATAAAGAGAATAATCTTTCCTTCGCTTTCCTTAATTTTATTAAGAACAGCTTTAAGTCTTTCCTCAAATTCACCTCTATATTTAGCGCCGGCGACAAGTGCGCCCATATCTAATTCGTAAATAATTTTATCTTTTAAAATAGAAGGCACATCGTCTTTAACAATACGTTCTGCTAAGCCTTCAAGAATAGCAGTTTTACCTACACCAGGTTCACCTAAAAGAATGACATTGTTTTTTGATTTTCTCGCTAAAATCTCGATGATTTTGCGGATTTCTTCGTCTCTTCCAATAACTGGATCGACTTTTCCTTTTTTGACTTCTTCGTTGATATTCCTTCCGAATTTTTGAAGGATATCTTTATCGTTTTCATAGTCTGGTACTTGATTCATTTGCATAAGTTTATCCTCCTTTTTGCAACTACATTGTAGCACAAAATTAGCACTCTGCAAGTGAGAGTGCCAAAAATTTTATAATTGTCCTTCTTTAGCCTTATTTTTCAGCCCTAAAAATTTCTTTAGCCTCTTATATTTAAGATAGCTATCTTCCCAAAAATATTTTATCTCTAAGCTGAAACAGTCATTCGCTGAATCTGTCATCGCCCACAAAAAAACCCAGGAATTCCTGGGAATTTTTTATTGATGGGGCGACTGACGCGATTCGAACGCGCGAATGACCGGTTCACAGCCGGTAGTGTTAGGCCTCTTCACCACAATCGCCAGAACGACAATTATTCTATAAAGAATGAGTTATTTTGTAAAGAAATATTTCTCGCTGTGAACCTTGTCATCGCGGATGTAATCCATCCACGGAAAATCAGGCCACACATTAAAGTGGAATCTTGAGAATTCTTCCACCATAAGTAATAACTTGCCAATTACAGGTTTTGGAGGCACCAAGTCAAGATATTCTCCATTAACGTATATACCTGTGAACGAGCAAGTGGTAACAATTACTAGGGTCCAGAATTGGTCATATGTTAATTTAAAGTTAAAAGGTTCACCGTGGCGTTCTCCTTCAAAGAAGAAGCCTTGATGATTACAGATAATTTTTCCTTGGCCACAAGGCATAGATGTTCTGTCTTTTGTGAGGTATTTATACTTTGGAAGTTCTCCTAAAACGACATCTTCCACCACAAATCATAGTTAGGATCATTTTTAATTCGTTGATACTCAACGTGTCTTTCATAATCGACCCATTTTGAAAGTGATTTTGGGATAACTGAACCCTCATAAGGATGGAACATATATTGATCATCAAGAGTTGCACCGTTACCGCAGTGTTCACAATGAATTTCATTGCCTTTTGTGACAATTCCAAATTCCTTGCCACATTTTGGACAATGATATGCTAAATCCTCAAAGTGAGAAGTTGCATTTTCCATATTCTTAAAGTGATACTTTTTCTCAAAGTTCCAATCGTAGTCATCTTGCCAGAGATATTCGTTAATCTTTGCATCAATTTCTTCCGCACTCATTTTGTTAAGTTCATCAGGAGAAATTAAGCAAACGAGTTCTGCTTCCATCATGCCTGGACGATTATCTAAACAAACTTTGTGGTTAACTAAATACGCTCCTTGCGATTTCATCGCATAAACAGGAACTCCCATACGTTTTAAGTATCTTCCGGTGCCTGGAGCAATTGGTTGAGAGTGCCCAGTAATTGAGCTCATTCCTTCAGGGGAGAAACAGACAATTCCGCCATCCTTAATAATCTTAGTCATAGCCTTAATAGAAACTAAATCTTGAGTGAAATTCTTCTTTGGAATTGATTTAATAAGTTTAAAAATAAGTTTAAATTTTGATCTAAAAAATTCATTATAACCAATAACAAAGTTAATTCTTTGGAATTTGGTCATTTTAACGATGTTAACCCAGTCAAAACGAGATTGATGGTTATAGATGATAAACTTAGCGCCTGGATACTTATCGATGTCATCTTTTATGGTAAGAGTTTGTTTACCATATTGTTTCATGACGATTGGGGCGACTAAATGAGTTAAAACCCACCACACAAACTTGCTTGGGCGTTTGTAGTTTCTTGTTGCCACTTGTTGTTGAAGTGTCTTTTTCATAATTTCTCTATCATTTCCTTTGCTAATTTTAGAATTGGCAGTTCTCTTTGTTTGACAATTCTTCCCACCAATACATTTTGCATATTTTCGTATAAACGAATTGCTTCATCAATTGGAACCCAAATGATTTTTTCAATTCTTATTTTTTCATCCTCTTCAAGATGTTGTTCAACTTTTTCTTTTCTTCTAACTAAGTAGAAATAATTGTAATTTTTGCGACCAATCAAATTGTAGTAATCATGAACATCAGCAATATGCTCAAGAACCTCGCATTTGTATCCAACTTCTTCCTCTATTTCACGGTGCAGGGCTTGTTCATGACTTTCGCCCTTTTTAATACCTCCACCGGGAGTTTCGTAATAATCTCTAGGACCAAATCCATCATCGTCTTTAAGCTTTTCTATACAGACGTTATTGTGCTCGTCTATTAAAATAGCTCTGACAATTTCGCGGGTATGAGTAACACCTTTGAACATATATTGGTCATCTTTATACTTGAATAGTTTTGCCATGTCATATATTTTAGCAAAATTTATAAATTATGCTATAATCACCAACGTGAAAGAAAAGAAATCACTTAAAAACCTGTTAGAACTCTTCCTAACTTTCTTCAAATTAGGCATTTTTGCAATAGGAGGTGGGCCAACAATGCTCACTCTTATTCAAGGAGAATTTGTTGATAAGAAAAAATGGCTTGATAATGATGAACTTATGGAGATGACCGCTATAGCAGAATCTACTCCGGGCCCTATCGCCATAAATTTAGCAACATATTTAGGTTATAAAAGAGGTGGTTTTTTAGGTGCCTTAGTGTCCACCTTGGGAATTATCATCACTCCTTTTGTGCTGATGTTTTGTATTTCTTTGTTCTTAGAAAGTGTTCTTACAAATCAGGCTGTTCAATATGCTTTTATGGGGGTTAAAGTAGGTGTTGTTTTCTTACTTTTGAGAGTTTCATATACTTTAATTAAAGGCGTTAAAAAAGACTGGTTTGGAATTACTTTGTTACTTTTAGTAACAGTTGCAATGGTTTTAATTACGATTTTTGCGATTAATTTTTCAGCGATTTATTTCATTTTATTGGGTGCTGTCCTTGGCTTATTAGTGTATGGAATAATCCCAAAGAAAAGGAGAGATAAATAATGACTTACCTTATCCTTTTCCTTGAGTTTTTAAAAATTGGTTTATTCACCTTTGGAGGTGGATACGCGATGATTCCGCTTGTTAAAGAAGCTGTCTTAAAACATGATTGGATGGATGAAGCAACTTTCTTAAACATGATTGGCGTTAGCGAAGTTACTCCAGGACCAATCGCGATTAATATGGCGACATATGTTGGATCAACTCAAGGTGGTTTTTTAGGTGCTTTGCTATGCACTATTGGAGTTGTCCTTCCATCATTTGTTATTATGCTTCTTATTTCAATACTTCTGAAGAAGTACATGAAAAATAAGTACGTTCAAAGTGCCTTAAGCGGTATTAAATTTGTTGCAATTGCTTTGATTGCTGCTAGTGCTTTAACAATTGCTGCAGATGTTTTGTTCCCATATAACCTATCTCAAGGAACAATGTCAGTTAACTTCACCGCCATTAAGATGCTAGTAATTATTACCGCTGGTTATTTCTTACTAAAAATAATCCTAAAGAAAAAGCCCGGACCTATATCCATCATTGTGATGTCTGCTATAGTCGGGCTTATGGTTAACTATTTCTAGAAAAGGACAAAGTCCTTTTTTTATTACTCGTTGGAACGCAGTGCTACAACTGGATCTTTATGAGCGGCGCTTTGTGATGGAATAAGTCCTGACAAGACGCTTAATGCTATAGAAATACCAATCATAAGTAACGCGGTTGGAATAGTAAGATTAATGATTGCTAAC
>Ga0310696_10001601_pt1 | contig 32407 bp, 32 predicted proteins | sample AusTroGonzalo_MG_4_FD_203885 | JGI IMG/M metagenome (GOLD analysis project Ga0310696, IMG submission 203885) | Bovine rumen microbial communities from tropical cattle in Woodstock, Queensland, Australia - Gonzalo_02 (v2) (version 2) | ecosystem: Host-associated > Mammals > Digestive system >... | reverse complement strand
AAATTCCTCTATTCACGATTGGAACTCAGAACGTAACAGTAAAGCTCATGGGTGAAGTTATTGGCAATACAGGCAATTCTGTTAACTATTTCGGTCCTGGTGGTGTATTCAGCTCTAACTGGACTAATACTTTGACTTCTAATTTCAAACCAGACTTTGCACGTGATATTGAGAAATCTAGCACAAGCCAATTCGCTTGGAAGCTGCATAACTTCATGCTTGGTTTCGGTAACAACAGCAATGGTGATTACGTAGATGTTCAGTTCACTCAACTCTAATTATTGACTATAAGAGGTTCAAATGGATCCAATAATTGAACAATGCAATACATTTCTAAAGAAATCTGACGTTAGATTCAATGCCACGATTAGTCGAGCAGTTAGAGACTTGAATCTGTATAGCGGCGACTTCTGGACAGACGACTTTAGAAAGAAATATCGTAGAAATAAGAACAGAGTAAATCTGTCAATGAATAACTGGAATGTAATGTGTAACGCCATTGCATCTCCTATTTCGAACTCTCCTTGGCATACTGAATTGGTCAACAAGCAAGGAGCTTTCGGTGAAATACAAGAAGTTATCGATACTGTTGAAAGTGATAATGATAGTAAATCATCTATCGTTGATGCATTCCGCAAAGCAGTTCTAACAGGCTACGGCTTCTTGGTCGTTACAACTATCGAAGATGAACTAACTGGCATGCCAAAGATCTTGCTAGAAAGTGCATCTCACATTGATGCTGTCGCATTTGACCCATCGTGTGCAACACCTGAAGGATCTGATGCAGAAGAAGGTGCAATCATCAACTTCATTCCTTTGAAGAAAGCTCGTAGATTATATGGTGAAGATGTTGCTCCTATCACGTATCCTCGTACTCAGTGCTACATCAACTTTGCTTTGATGGAACAATGGGATGTGCCTGAAGATAGCATTGCACAGATTTCTTACTACATCAAGAATGATGCTGGCACAGTCAACTACTATCAGATTGTTGGTGACAAAGTTGTTAGACAAGAAACATTGCCTATCAAGATCATTCCTATTGTAAGATTAGCTGGTAATGAAATATATGAACGCAACCAGATCAACTATAATGGTATCATTCAACAGACTCTTTCTCTTGAACTAGGTGCTAACATTGCTTATTCTACAATGATTGAACGTTGTGGTAGAAGCCCTAAAGCATCTTATATGTGTCACGTTGATGCTATCGATGGACTTGAACAGTCACTAGCTATGTCTAACCAAGATGATGCTGTTGCAGTATTGTGGAAAGGTGAACATCAGCCAGTACCTTTGACTGAATCATTCCAGACTGGTGACTTGCAAGCTACTATCACTACTTGTAGAACACTCATGGAAGACACCATGGGCATTCCTCTTACGGGCATTACTAACACACAACCTGAGAAGACTGCTACAGAAATCTTAAGACAGCAAATCTCGAAAGAAAGTAATACTGCAAACTATTACAACAATGCTTATAAAGCTGTCAGAATGATTGCAAAGATCATCATTCAGATGGTCAACAATGGTGAAGACTTGAAGTTCACACTAGAGAATGGCCCTAACGTCATTACTCGTGAAATGAAAGTTCGTCAAGAATTGTCTGCTTTAGCAACTATCATGCCCGACAACATGAAGCCTTTGATTGCTAAGTACTTTGCTGATTCTTTGAAGAATGATTTAGGTGATGAACTTTCTCGTAACATTGTTGCTAACTTACCACCTGATGTTAACTTCGTAACTGAAGCACAAGATCCTGCTGCAATTCACTTGATGAAGCAGATGCAGGCTCAGACAGAAGCTACATTAGACGAAATGGCTGCACTAAAGGCTGAGAATGAAGACTTGAAGCAACAGATCAAGACTATGCAAGTGTCTATGCTTGACAATAGAGAATCTCGTATCTTAGACTTCAACAAGTTCCAGATTGCAGAATCTAACAAGGTAGCAATTGAAGAAGCTAAACTAGGCCTTGACTCTGTCAAAGCACAAGCTGACATTCAAGAACAGAATGACAAATTGATGCTTGAAGCTGAGAAAGAAATGAACAAGACAAATCTTGAACATGACAAATTGATTGCTGATATTGTCAAAGGAGCGTAAATGCATTTCAGTGTATACAATGGTGATACTTCATTAGCTGGCAACGCATTGAAGGCTGGCAATAGAGAAGCTACTAAGAGACAGACACAACAAGAGCATGATGATCTCTTGGACATTACTACTCTGCCTGAATATCAGCAGTTCATGGCTTTGCCACCTGCTGCTAAGGCTATTGCTATGCAAGCTTTGCAGGCACAAGCTGAAGAAAGAGAACGTCTTGACCCAAGATACTGGTTAGATGCAAATCCACGTAGAGCTATTTCACAGTCTTCTTCGTGGGTAGGTGACTTTGATTACGATCCTACAGCTAACTATTTACTTGTCAAGATGGGTAACAAAGATTATGCATTTGCTGGTATGCAGCCTGAAACTGTTGCAGAATGGATAAATAGTCCATCTCTTGGTCAATATTTCAACAATTATATCAAGGGCAACTATAGTGCGTAACTAATTATTATTATGAACAAGACGCTAATAAGTCTTGTCCAAGGGCGGTCATGTGCCAAGGAGGCGACCGACATTTGCAATGTTAGTGAGTAGGGTTCGATTCCCTAACTGTCCATATTTGTAGTATAGTAACAGTGGCTATGCTACACAAATTTAACACTGGTATAAGGACGGTCACCGTAATGACTACAGAAGAAGCAAACGAATATCTTGCCAACCTCAAAGGTAAGCAATCCGAAGAAAGTAAAGAACCTGTCAATCAAGAAATCTCGGAAGAAGTTAAAGCAGCACCAGCTAGTAACTCTGATAAAGAAATTGGTGAAGAACCGAAGACAGAAACACCTGCTGAACCTAAAGGTGATGACAAACCTAAAGAAGAAGTAGTTGAAACAAAGTCTGAAGTGAAAGACAAAGACAATCAACGTGATTACGCCTTCATTCGTGAGAAGAAGAAACGTAAAGAACAGAAAGAGAAATATGAAGCTCGTATCAAAGAGCTCGAAGATATTATCTCTAAACAATCTGGCCTAAAGCCTGAACATTTCAAAGACGATCAAGGTAACATCAAGACTGACGAATACGTAAACTGGAAGTTCAAAGAAAGAGATATGCAAGACGAAATCAAGCATATCAAACAAATGGACAAAGAAGAACAGTTGAAGTATGACTTGGAAGAAGATGCTCGTAGAGTAGCAAGTTGCTATCCTGACGACAAAGAACGTAAAGAATACGAAGATCTGATTGCAAAGAATGGTGCAGCTTTCTATGAAGCTGTGACAGAAGTTGACAAAGATCAAGTAGTCTTCAACTATTTGTCTACGATGCCTGAATATCCAATTGTCATGAAAGAATTGATGACCAACAACGCTGTCCTATCGAGACTCTTCAGATCAACAGACAAAGATTCACTGAAGAAGAACATAGAGAAGATTGCTGACGAGATCATTGAGAAACATCATGCTAAGCCAGACAAGCCCGTTGAACAGAAACCATCTATTCCTGTCATCGGTAAACAAATTTCAAACAACACATCCTCTGTGCCTGCTGTCAAAGACTCATCTTACTGGAACAACTATTTAAGACAGCATCCAAGAGGCTAATTTAGGAGTTATATATTATGGCTAATACATTTGTTACTAACAAGAAGACTGACCTTGTTGCACTTCGTGCAGCTGAAGCTGCTGCTTATTTGACCGTTGGTTCTAAGGCTTACTTTAAGGACCAGCTCGAAGGAAAGCGCAATGGTACAAGCTACGAATTCGTGATTCGTGATGCTGGTGAATATGCTGAAGGTATGGACATGTCCGATCATGTCAGCAACCTTGTCGAACGTAAGGTCACGAAGGACATTAAGCTTGGCAACATCGTGATCGACACCAATCTCTTAGAGAAGGTGACCGACGTCGAATGGGACAAGGAAATTGCATATCCTAACGGTAAGAAGTTGATCAATGGTGTCGTTAAGGCAACTGTTGATAGTGATATTGGTTTGCAGAATACTGCATTCGTTGGTACTGGTTGGATGCCACTCTCCAAGGCTTCAAGATTCCTTGGTTCTATTTCGAGTGACAAGCGCTATGCATTCGTTGACCCAATGATCGACTCTGTCATGGCTGCTGGTGGAAAGAGCTTCACTCCTGTTGAAGCAGAACCACTTTACAAGACTGGTATGCTTGGTGATTTCTCTGGTACTGAATTCCGTGAATCTCAGTTCATGCCAAGCATTGATGTTAGTGATGAACTTGCTGGACAGCTTGCTTCTGCAACTGTTAGCTCGATCGTAGCTAGCGGTGATAAGTTGGTGATCACTCTTTCTCAGGAATCTGCAGCTATCAAGAAAGGTATGCCAATCTTCATCGATGGATTCTACGCATGTGACACTGTTGGTGATAAGACCTCTAGCTTGGCTGCATTCATTGCAACTGAAGACGCTACTGGTAAGGTAATCACTTACAAGAAGGACTTCACTGGTGTTGGTACTCGTGAAGTTTGCGACGTTGATGGAAAGAACATCGACATTGATAATATTTCTAGTCCAAAGCTTGTCAACACTCTTACTGCAGGTAACTACTTCGTCGGTATCTTCCGTGTTGATGGTGCTATGGAATTCGATACTCTTAACAAGCTTGATTGGTCTAACGCTGATGAAAGCTCTGATTCTGTCGAAGGAATCAAGGTTCTTCAGGGTAGAGCAGTAGACGTGGTCAAGGGTTCGAATAAGACGCGCTGGGCCGTAGCCTCCTTGGCAGGTATTGTGGAGCCAAGATGTTGCACATTAGTACTTGTCAAAGACTCTACTGCTAATCTCGTTGCAATGTAATCTTCAACTAAACTAAATAATTTAAGCCGCTCATTTGAGCGGCTTTCTTTATGTTCTAGGCTTGCCATTTATGTTGCCTTTAGGCCATCGATACCTCTTAGCATCTGCGCGTGCTTTAACATCTGGTCTTTGCATAGCAACTTTCGTTTGTTTAGATATGTTTGCTCGTCGTTCTTTAGAATATGTGCCTTTAGCATGATTGTGCAACGCTATGTGCTCGCTTCTTCTCATGAATATTAGTTCGTAATGTGGTCGATGATAATACATGTCAAGACGTTTCAAGCTTTCTGGAGTATGTGCTTCTTTACCATCAAGTGTTATCTCTAATCTATGATGACATACCCAACCAGCGAAGTTGTCTGCTAGTGCTTTATCATAGTTCTCGATCTTAGTGTAATCTTTGCAATATTTGTTTAATAGTGATGTGTATTTCATATGAAATAAGCTCGTCTAGGGGAGGATTTGTGATAGGACCTAGACGAGCTTTGAGGTGATTTATGGAGGAGTATCTTAAGGATATTGATATTATAATAAATTACTTGACAGGTGTAAACATTAAATTTCTACACGATCTTTGAAGAGTGCTTGATACAAACCAATGTTGTTGTCAAGCCATCGATTGTTCAAGTATTCATACTGATAGTTCAATATGTCAAGATAGTTAGCTTTAGCTCTTTCGATGCAATACTCTAACTGTTTCTTTGTAGCATTTGCAGGAATGAGCTGATAAGGATGTGCACCATTGTACGGTCCATCTTCAAATTCTGTCATTAAACATACTCTACCGACTGCACAAGCTTCTAAGTACTTCAAATCAGACTTGCATCTGTTGAATACGTTGTTAGCTAAAGGTGCAATGATGAAGTCACATTGTCTAGTACCAGTGTAGAAGTCATGTGCATACATGTTCAAAGGTGACCAGCTTTGTGTAGCAATTGGCTTGATGAAGTAAGGAGTGACACCCTGAATGATTACTTTCTTGTCTTGCAAATAATCTACCCATGCCTGACTAAAGTCACCTGGCATCTTCTTAGAATTGTTGTAGTGTGTTGGTGAACCAGCATAGTACAAGATGTCGTTGCCCATGATAGACTTAGCTCTGTCAAAGTGCCATTCTTTACGTGTCAACATGTTGGGTATGACAACAATCTTATTGACATCTACAAGTCCATCTAAAGCTTTCTTCAAGTATTCTGTGCTAACTATTACCTTGTCAGCAAAGTCATTCAAGTACTTCTTCATAGCTTCTGTGTTACCTTTCATGTCAATCATTGTACGAGTAGCATTATATGCAGGAATGCTTTCACCTTTGTATTCCCACAATAGATCGTCATAGTCTACAATGAATTTAGTCTTAGTACGTTCTTTGAATGCAATCAGCTGCTGAAATATGTTGTCAGATACAATACGTTGTGTCACATTGTATTGCTGTCCAAAGTATCTGTACTTGCCCATTGGTGACAATGTTACGTCACATGTCTTGTCTAGTGCTAGCATGTTAGCAACTTGAATTAAACGATAATAGCCGCATGCAGATACATCGGCTGGAATAATGTTAATTATGCTCATTTGTGTTAACCTTATGTGTGATGAATTCGTCAAGATAGTATTGTAGTTCTTCGTAGCAATGATCTTCTATTGCTGTATCTTTCTTTCTCTTGTTATTTATCTCTTTGAAATAATGCACTGCAGCTACATAAGCAATACGATAAGCATACGAGTAGATGCTACCTTTGCTAGGATCGAAATGTGGTAGACCAAATAACATCTCGTAGTACATTTGATCTCTCATTTCAAACTTCTCATCATGTGTCTTAGCTCGCCATTTAGGGCCTTCTAGCACACATTCGACGATAGAGAGTATGTAAATGCCATATCTATCATTCTCCTGTGAAGTCAAGCGTAGATTATTGCGTAGTTTATTGACTAATTGTGCAAAGTCTTGTAAGTCTATATCATAGCCCTGTACATAGTCAGGATCTGTATAAGCTGCATGAATATTTCTCTTTCTATGTGGATTTGACCACTTTATTGCTTCCATGTTGTTATCCTCTACTAGTTAGATATATTATTTAGGCCCGGATTTGTTCATTCCTGACAAGATATAATATAAATAAATTCTTGTCACTTGCAAGCTGCAGTTTCTAATTATTACATATCAAGAACATATCGACATGAGACAAGCATGTCAGCTATAATTTGGAGTAAATTGATATGTCATCTACAACAGATACAGAACAAAGATTTGCCTATCTTCTATCACCAGAATTCGAAATTGTTAATACAGCTGGTAAACCTCTAACAGGTGGCTGGATAGAAGTCTATATTCATGGTACTCGTGACAAATATTACTGCTTAAGTGACTTTGACGGTACTCTTCATCCTTTCCAAATTCCTCTAGATTCTCTTGGTAGCAATATCGTTCTAGCATCTCCAACACATGCTTACGATATCTACATTTACAATAAGTTTGGATCTTTGGTCATGTCACGTTACAACGTGGTACCTGCTACAAATTCTCCTGATGCTGTAGCAGATGTTGTAGTGATTGATTCTCCTGATGAAACTATCAACGTAACAATTGATGGTGGATCTAACTGGCATCTAGAAGTTAATACTGACCTGATTGCTACTGCTAGTGGCCTTGCTGAAGTCAGTGGAGCTTTAACAGAAGTCAGTGGTGCATTACTAAATAAGAAAGACAAGCAAGAACCTGTCGATGTGTCTGGTTCTGTAACTAAGACTGTTACAAACATCAAGCAGAATGAGAATGGTGAAATTGAAGTAACCTATGAAGACATCGATCTTCCTCAGCAAGTACCGAATGTCAACATCATCTCTCCTTCTGGTACTTTAGATATTACATCTACAACAGACCCAGCTACTAACACAAAGACCTTCAAGATTGACGTTCATAAGTCTAACATGGACTACTTTGAAGGTTACTATGGTAGAGCACACTATGAAGACAGACCGTCTGACACTACTGCAGCATTCACAACGTATGTCGACAACTGGAGAGAATACAGATATCAAGGTGACTTCATTGCTAATAGCTGGCAAGATCAGGACAACACTACATTCCTTCTAAATTCTGGTCTATATTTGATTACTGCATCTATTCGCTATAAGATGGCAGATGCTAGTGTCAAGAACAAAGAAGAATACATTAGAATTGCAACTGGTGCATTCAATGGTTTAGAGAATGGCACACAGCTCAAAGATTGGTCTAACGAAGCTGCATTAGACGAGAATACTATTCAGCTGTCTTTCGTAAGAAGTGTAGACGATGACGAAGATTATGACAATCTAAGAGGCAATCATACATTGTACTTTGCACCATATCTTCCTTATGGTGTTAACTATGCTGAAATTGATCACTTGCAGATTGTCAAGTTAGACAGCATCGTGACTTATCATGGTGGTCCTGGCCCGTCGTACAAGCCAGGCTATGGCATTGAAATTCAAGATAATGTGATCAGTGTTGCAACTGGTGACGTTGTTACGAACAACTACTTTGAAACTGTTGTATCGTCTATCAATACTGAAATCAACGAACTAACAACAGTCATCAACAATGTGTCAGGTGATATTACGAACCTGAACGAATCTGTCACTAATTTGATTGGTGCAACAGGTGACTATGCTACGAAAGATTACGTAGATGAAGCTGTAAGTGGCCTAGAGAATTATTCTGCAGGTCAGTACATTTCTATTGAAGATCACGTTATTTCTGTCACTGGATTGCAGCCAGAAGGTGATTATGCAACTAATGCAGATCTTCAGACTGTTAGTGCAGCAATACCTGAATCTGAAGAAGTTGAATTTGAAGAACTTGACTTATCACAATTTGCACAAGCATCTGCAGTTACTGTCATTCAGAATCAGATCACTAATGTAACAGGTGATATTTACAACATCAATGAAGATATTACAAACCTCATTGGTGCTACTGGAGACTATGCTACTGAAGAATATGTTAACGAAGCAATTGCTGCAGTAACCGGTCAGCCACTCACACAGCAACAGTCAGACTGGACTCAGACAGATGACACTAAAGTAGACTACATCAAGCACAAACCAAGACAGGTCAACTTAGTAGCTGGTGACAACATCACTATTGAACAAGACGGTCTTGACGTTATTATTTCTGCAGAAGATCCTGGTGATACTTACTCTGCTGGTCAATACATCTCTATTCAGAACAACACGATTGCTGCAACTGGCCTACAACCAGCTGGTAACTATTTAACACCTGCTGACTTGAATGGGTATGCAACAGAACAATATGTTGATGAAGCAGTTGCTGCTGTAACAGGTCAACCACTTGAACAAGTTAATTCTGACTGGTTAGCAACTTCTGGTGTAGCTGAAATCTTGAACAAGCCAGACGTCTTCCAGCTAATTGCTGGTGACAATATCGACATCACACCTAGTGGCAATGATCTAGTCATTAGTGCATCTTCTGATGTAACTAAAGCTTATGTTGATGAACAGATTGATGCTGTAACTGGCATGATTCCAACACTTCCACAAGAAGAAGAAGTTGAATTTGAAGAATTGAATTTGTCAGATTATGCTCTAGCGAGTGCTATACCCGATGTATCTGACTTTGCAACTAAGACAGAATTAGCAGATGCTATTGCTGCAGCAACTGGTATGATTCCCGATGTAAGCAACTTTGCTACAAACGACGATGTTCAGTATGTGCAAGAACAAGTTGATCAGTTAGTTGCTGCTACAGGCTACTACTTACAAGCAAATGATCTTAACGGCTATGCTACAGAACAAGATGTTGATGCTGCTATTGATGCTGCAACAGGCATGATACCTGACGTTAGCAATCTTGCTACAAAGAGTGAATTAGCTGCAGTTGAAGCAGAAATTCCAACATTACCTAGCGAAGAAGAAGTTGAATTTGAAGAATTGAATTTGTCTGATTATGCTCTTGCATCTGCAATTCCTGACATTTCGAATCTTGCTACTAAGACAGAATTGCAAGAAGTAGAAGCAGAAATTCCTGATGTAAGCAATTTGGCAACTAAAGCAGAAGTTCAAGCTGCAACTGGCATGATTCCTTCGTTAGATGGTTATGCTACTGAGCAGTATGTCGATGATGCTATCGATACTGTAACAGGAATGATTCCTGATGTAAGTAATTTCGTTACACAACAAGATGTTGATGATAGCATTGCACCAGTTCAATCTCAGATCGATACATTAGCAGCAGCAACAGGTGATTACTTAACAGAACAGGTTAATGCAGATTGGAATGCTACTTCTGGTGTTTCTGAAATCTTGAATAAGCCTGAATCTGAAGAAGTTGAATTTGAAGAACTTGACTTATCAGTCTATGCATTGGCTTCTGCAATTCCTTCTCTTGATGGTTATGCAACTGAAGCTTATGTAGATGCTGCAATTACTGGTATCGACGTTTCTGACATATTCTGGGCTGTTATTGATTCTACAACTTATGCTGAAATTCAAGCTGCAAAGCAAGCTGGAAAGCAAGTATTTGTAGTCGGTAGATACGGCGGCACAATCTACGTACCAACTTATAGTAATGGCTGGGTTAATGCAGATTTCGGCAATCCTTTGCATAGTGAAGGCGGATTTCCTCACTTAACTAGAGTCTGGGTTGATTCTAGCGACGTATGGCATTCAGAGCTATTCATTATACCATATAGAGGAACAAATGGTATAGTTGTAGATGGTGGTACAATTTCTGTTACGGGTTTCGAACAAGTAAATTCTGACTGGAACGCTACTTCTGGTGTTGCTGAAATCTTGAATAAGCCCGAAATAATCGAATACGAACTTTCAGAAATTTCTGCTGGTGAAGGTATTTCTATTGTATCAGGCGTAAATGGAATAACTATTTCTGCAACTGGTTGTAGTTACATTGCTGGTCAGAATATCACATTCACTGCTAGCGGTGATGATATTGTAATCTCTTCTACAGCAGCTGAGTTAACAGGTGCTTCTGGTGTTAAGATTGAAGATGATGTTGCAAGTCTAGATGATCCAATCTTCGTTAAAGCAGGTTCTGGTATTACAATCACTCAAGATGGTGATGATATCGTTATTTCTGCACAAGGTGGTGGATCTTCTTACGCTGCTGGTGCTGGTATCGACATCACAAATGACACCATATCGATTGACAACACAGTCGCATTAGCATCTGCATTGCCAACTACTGAATTTGGTAAATTCACTATCCAGAGCAATGTGTCTGGTGGTCCTATCGAAGTATTAGTTCCTACTGATGTAGGTAAACCTGTATATTTAGTTATGGTTAACAATAATGCAGTAAGCGGAACATACGGTTCCAGTACTTCTGTAGTTATTGTGTATAGAAGCCCGGGTTATGACGATGATACATATAATTATACTGGCGGTACAGTTAATTTAAATGTTCCGGAAGAACTTACCGGAATAGCAAACATTAATTTAATTTACTCGCCAAATTCTAATCCAATTAGTACGAACGGACCTTATTTAATACAGAGCTGGTCAGCTCCGGATTTGAGTAACTATAAGGTACCTGTTGGTAATTATAGTATTCCTACACAATCAAATGTTGGCGGAAGTAGTTATGGTAAATACTTAGTATTACAAGCCAATGGTCCAAGCCCAGATCTTGAACAGTTAAGCAAGATTACGATTAATGCTATTGAAAGTCATCCAGAACTTGGCGTTTCTGTAAATCTTGACAGATATTACTTGGGTAATACAAATACTACTACTAGCAATTCTGGAACTCAGGCATTAATTTATACAGATTCTAATACGAAGAAACAGACTGTATTTATGCCGACTTCTATGCCAAGTAACTGGAAATCTGAATTCGCGCAAGCATTTGAGTATGGTAGTAATCGTAATAGTCCAGATACTAGTTACTATACCACTAAACAATATAGAGCTTATAAGTATACATCTTCTCCAAGACGTTATCAATTCGCGTATTGCACAGATTGGGACTATGCACATAGTATAATGACTTTCGTTGCATACGATAATTCTGGTAATGCGATCGAGAAGTGGACATTAGATTACAGTAGCTACTATTCTAACGTCTGGACAACAACGCCTATTACTCCAGATATGTCAGACTATGTTGCATATTCTGCGTCTGGTGTAAGTTTACCAAATTCACATTTCGAAATTGATACTGATGGTCAAGCATATAAGATTACAAACGTTAGCGTTGAAGTAAATTATAACGATCACCTTAATAACGCTTGGGGTGGTATCGGCTTTGGTTATAACACTGATTACCCAGCTGGAACGTTTGAATTTAGAACAACTGCTTCAAACGCAGTTACACTAAAGCTTCAACCAGATGTGACAGAAGATTGGCATGGATTCCCAGTTGAAGGAATACCGTTTGTAAACGGTGTTGCTAAATGGCAAGTTCCTGAAGCATTTAATACAGGTGGTAACTATCTAACTTGTGCGATGTATGATGCGTCTAACAATTTAGTTAGCTATACTACAAATCCAAGAAATTTAGATTTAGTGTATACTGGTTATATCGATAAAGCTGAATATGCACTTAAATCTGATATACCAGTTGTTACCGGATACGCTACAACTTCTGATGTTAACACTGCTATTGCTAGTGTAGAAGCTGATATTCAGACAGTATCAGGAGCAGTTGATGCTGTGTCTGGAGCTATTCCTGAATCTGAAGAAGTAGAATTCGAAGAAGTCGATCTAACAGATTACGCACTTGCTTCTGCAATTCCTGATGTAAGTAATTTAGCTACTAAGAATGAAGTTCAGTTGGTAGAAGCAGAAATTCAAACTGTTTCAGGCGCAATTCCGACATTAGCAGACTTGAACACTCAGGGCATCACTGATATTCAAGTTGTTCAAGCATTGCCTGTATCACCAGTATCAACAGTTCTTTATCTCATTCCAGAAGCATAAATATTATAGGAGAATAACAAATGTCAACAGTTTATACATTAAACGGTAAAGTATTAAAGAACGCAGCCAACGACAAGTGGCTCACAAAGAAGGAAGCGCCTGCAGGATTCGTTATGAATGCAAGTACACTAGCAGGACAAGGATACGGTACTGGAGGTGCCAGTAATTTGTATTTCCTATGTTGGAAAGGAACAGAATGGCCATCAGGTTGTAATCTAAATGGACAAACTGCTAGAATTATTATAAGTTCTGATATTACATCCGCTAGCGAAAGTCTACCACTATATTATGCACAAGATTTGCCCGGAGGTTCAGGACAACCAGGAGGTCCAACTGTATTAAGTGTACCTATTACAGCAGGTACGTATGAAGTTACATGTGGTAACAATATGGCTGGAACTTCATTTGGCGTTTATCTTAATATACAATGTCCTTCTGAAGAAGCAGCAAATGAAGTACTTAGTAAGTGTACAATCACGATCCTAGACCCATAATATGAGCAACATCGGTTCTTCAAAGATAGCAGAAATGTACGTCGGTAGTACCAAGATAGCACAAGCCTATGTTGGTTCTACTCTCGTGTTTCAGTTACCTGCTGCAGGCTATGACTCTTACAAAGTGCACTTGACTTGGAGTAGCAATGACAACTTCAACATGGCAGGATTGCATATTGATGGAGTTCAAGCTACTACTTCTCAAGTTACTTCTTTGTTGTATTACAATGGCAGTTGGCAAGAAGCATCTACATCTGATAGAGAGACTGCTATTCAATGGGACAACAATGATCAAGGCAAGTCTTTCTATGGTACAGCTATTGACATCAACTTTACTGCAGACAACATGCCTTCTACCGTTCAAGTCAAGACTGGTAGATGGTACGGTGGTGGTTCTATGACAGTCACTATGCACGTTGCTGGTGTCAAAGATGGTGTTGAGACTGACCTTGGATATACAACTGCTACTAACGCAGCCAATTTAACATACACAGTCAACGTCAGCTAATTATTGACAAACGATGAAAGTTTATAAATATTAACAGAATCGATAATCAAAGATAGCACAAGCACTTAAGGAACTTCATTAATGCCAAAGTTATATACAATAAACAATACACTTGTATCTATAAATGGCTATTATCTTGGCCAATTTGATAGATACGATGTTACTGTTGCACCGTCAGAACATGGCTCAGTAGTAGCTACTCCAACAAGAGGTCTTATTGGAACTACTATTACTTTGTCTTCTACACCTGATGATGGATACGAATTAGATTATTATACAGTAAATGGTGTTGCAATAGTTGGTAATACATTCACGTTAACAGGAAATACTACTGTTGCTGCCGTATTCAAAGTATATGCAGTTTATGACTCTTATGTCATTCATCTGACATGGCCTTCACCTAATTCGTTCGGCATGGCAGGTCTACACATAGATGATGTGCAGCCTTCTGTGTCAGATGTTACAATGAAGTATTATTACGAAGGTTGGCAAGAAATTTATTCATCTGACGTAGCATATGCAATTAATTGGAACGACTCCTATGGCTGTACTTTCGCCGGAACAGCAGTTGACATCAACTTTACTGCTAACATTGTGCCGTCTAAGGTTCAAGTCAGGACTAATGGAGTATCCCCATTGTTTGGCGATTATACATTAACTATGCGCGTTGCAGGTATCAAAGCTGGTGTTGAGACAGACTTGGGCCAAATATCGCAGACATACACCAAGAACAAGATATATACTGTCAACATCAGCTAATCACTACTTATTAAACAAACAGGAGAATTTAGAATGGCAACAAAGATTAGACCATTAGTATTCAAGATTGAAGAACCAGAACCGTTCGTGATGAACGCAAGTAATGCTTACAAGAGTGATGATAAAGCTTCATGGCAAAGTCCAGGATATGCAGATAATTATTATAATGGTGGTGGCAAGACATTGCGTATCACAATTTCAGAAGATTTAACCGATGTACCCGCTAATTATTCATTGCTATATACCACAGCCACGTCTGAGTATAGTGGACCATACTTTATTGCAGAAGGTGCATTCCCAACCACAGCTGGTGTGTATGATGTGCGAATAGAAGCTAATCCTGTTTCACCAGGAGCAGGTATGGCGCTTGGTAAGTATATTACCCTTATCTTTGCTAATTCAGAATCTAGACAAACTGATTTACCAAAGATAACACTAACAATCTTGAATCCGTAATGATACTCACATACAACAACCAATGGCTAATATATGATGCACAAGTGTTCGATAACTTTGTCGAGCCTGTGCGTTATGTTTACACAGGACCAAATGTGTCAGCTGCTCCAACGAGTGGTATCTATGACACGACTATCAATCTGACACATAGCACACCACAAGGCTATGATTTCGTAGAATATTCTGCCACTGGTGCTAATGTTGATGGATCTTCGTTCAAGATAGGTGATACTGACGTGTATGTTGAAGGTGTATTCACAGATCATTACTACACAATCAACACGTCATCTTCACACGGCACAATCACTGCTAATCACAACACAGCTAAACACGGCACTACAATCACACTGTCGAATTCACCAGCTTCAGGCTATGATTTCGACTACTATGAAGTCACCGGTGCAACTCTGATCAATGACAATCAGTTTGTAATTGGGTATTCTGACGTTACTGTGATAGGTCATTTCAAGCAGCATAAATATACTGTTACCGTTCAATCAACAAACGGAAGTGTAATCGCAAGTCCTAGCGAAGGTGTTCATGGCACGACTGTTACTCTGTCAAATACTCCTGCATCTGGTTATGCTTTCGACTACTACGAGGTAACAGGAGCTACTTTGATAAACAACAATCAATTCGTAATTGGATATTCTAACGTAACAGTAATTGGCCACTTCAAATCTGCTGTTAAGCACGCTACAGTTCATCTAAGATTGCCAACAGTTGCTGATACTTTGACTGAATCTGGCACAACTTGGTACCCATATCTGATAGGCCAGACTTGGGTAGTTGTATCTCACACAGGTGATGATATTTCTGAACTAACTGAATCTGGTCATTCTAGTAGAATCTTGTATGTAGATGGAGCTTTAGGCGGTAACAATTCTATCGAACGTTACACTACTGGTACAATTCTGCGCAGATTAGATGACGTTCAAGCAGTTGTTCATGCTACTGGTGATTCGTCAGACTGGGCTTACGAAGTAAGAGCAAGATCGAACATTCAACAAGATGTTATCTACTTGAGTGAATATAACGGACAGACTGAAGAATGGGGATTGCACCAAGTCAATCCACGTAATACTCAAGATGCAGCTGGCTGTTGGAACTATGGTAGAGGACAAGGCGTAGTTGCTTATACTGGTCCATTATCAGACTGGTGGCAGTTCAACGTAGTTGTTGGCTATAACGTCGATGGTAATAAGTACTGCTTCCCAAATCCAACTAAATCTTATAAAGACGTAATTGTAGACTTAACATGGACGTAATAACATGATAGTTGATAACAAATTCTTTGCACATAATGGCATATTAGTTGGCAACGGCAATAGAGTTCTGGGCAGTTTCGATGTTCAGTATGATGTGACAGTGTCTTCTGCAGGTAATGGTACAGCTTCTGCTGATAAGAACAGAGGACATTACGGTGACATCATTCAGTTAACGAACACACCAGCAACACATTATGCTTTCGATCATTACACTATCAATGGCACATCCACTACTAATTCTTCATTTGCACTGCAGACAGACACAAACGTTGTAGCATACTTCTCGAGGACACCTGGCTATACTGACTGGTACTTCGACGATCAATATGACACAGCTAAGGTGCAGAACAGAACTACTACTTCTAGTTTGGGCGTATACGCACATCAGAAATATACTGCTGCTCCAAATCCAGCTAATAACAGACGTCAGTCGTGGTCTAACTATGGTGTGTGTAGATGTTATTGGAGTGGTTACATTGGAAGAAGAAATGACTATCCATCTGGCATAAAGTACACGATAGACGCTATTGCTGGATATAGCAATGAAGATATATTCAAATGGCGCGCTAAAGATTATTACACAATGGAGACAACTGTGTCGAACGTAAAGGTAGCGTTAGTAATTGACTTTAATGCGAAGAAAGCTAATGTATACACAGATGACAATTTATCATTTACACAGAATCTAACTATGCAAGCTAATGGTGTGTTCTTGGGTGCAGCTCCGTCATATTATCAAAGTTCTTACAACACAACACTTAGCAGTCTTTCGATGAAGATATTTGAAGATGAATCTGACGCATTAGCATTCGCAAGATTTGAATAGGAGTTTATATGGCAAAGATTAACAAAGTTCTTTATAACATTGACCAACGCAACGACACAACTGCAGCAGAGAAGAAGACTGCGCGTGATAACATAGGTGCTGCAGCTAACATATTAGTTTCTGTAACTGAGAATGGTTTGATGTATTCTGTAGATAAAGTTAAACTAGACAGCATAGCTTCTGGTGCTGAAGTTAACGTGCAATCTAACTGGACTCAGACTGATACTGAAGCAGATGACTACATCAAGAATAAGCCTGCTATTCCTGAAATGGAATGGGTTCAACACAATCAAGGCGGTGATGCTCATTATGAAGCAGATAAGCTTACTATTGATCAAGACTATTTGTCTGTCATATTGAACGGAGTAGAAGTAGGTTCTGCTACACTTGGCAAATTAGTACCAAATCCAACAAGCACTCCTACAAATGATAAAGTTCTACATTTAGCAGAAGGCTCAGAAGTACCACAATGGACTGACATGCCAGAAGCTAAAGTCGTTTATGTTAGCTTGAATGACTCATATGCTACAGTATTAGGATATGTTAATGATGGTAAAGAAGTAATTCTTCGTGTATGGCCAACACAAGACAATCCGCTATACCAAGACTTCAGACTTATGCAGTACAATCCTGATGGCTCTATGGAGTTCTCATGTGTGACATCTGGCTATGGTAGTATCTTTACTTACAAATACATGCTGTATTCTAACGGCGTATGGCAACGTACTAATACTTCTGCTACTACATATCAAGGCATATTGATCGAAGGTATCGGACGTAATCTACATCTAAATCAGAACAATTACGTTCAGACAAACTTACCAGGTGGATTGTACGCTGCACCTACTAGCATGTCAAATAGCTTCGAAAGAATAACAGGTGCAAACTTTGCTGGTGCTTACGCATTAGGTTGCAGATACAACACAAGTGGCAATTATGAACTGGGACTTATTTACACTGCATCTGGCATGACTGGAACGTACACATTCATTGGTACTGAAACTGTCATCGGATTAGACGATAGCATCACTGTTAACCAAGCAGCATACATCGATTTAACTAGTATGTACACACCAACACAAAGATTTGGTGGTAGTGCTTCTACAGTGTTCAATCCATCAGTTCACAAAGCAATTCTTTACAGCGGATTGGCAGAAATCGGTCCTACATCAGATACAAAGATTGCTATCTGGCAGTCTGATGGTAATATCAATATTGCATTCACTTCTATCGAAGTTGGCAAGGTAGGTAGCACACTATGAGTGAATCAATAATCAGCTCTATCTTAGCCGCAATATCTCCATCTGCACTACCATTAGTAGTAGTGGTAGTTGCTGTTGTCTATTTCTACTTCAAGTTCAAAGGACTAGAGAAAGACAGAGAATCTACCAAAGAACTAAGAGACAACGATAGTCAGTCGTTACATGACAAAGTTCTGAAGCATGACTTCCAAATTACACAGCTAAGAGACAATCAGTCTCTGAATGCTACTGCTGTAGATGATTTGCGAGATCAGGTTTCACTATTAAACACTAACATCGTCAAGTTGACTGTCATAGTTGAACATCTTTCTGACACTATAAAGGAGATTAAGCATGAAGACAAGAGATAAGATTGATCTGGGCTTTATCATCATCGAAGCAATTTCGTTAATTATCAATTTACTCAAGAAAGACAAATGATTCCTACGCTATTATTCATATTGTTACTACTTATTCTCGGCTGTATATTCTTCAGCATTAACGATTGGAGTGGTAAATGATTGAATCATGTGATGGTTGTAATTCTAATTGCAAATATCTAAGTGAATGTCTAGGTGAAGGTGTTAAATTTGAAAGATTGAGAAGAGTTACAGGCTATTTGTCAGGGGGTGGAATTGAGCGCATGAACAACGCTAAACAGGCAGAGGTAAATGATAGGATGACGTCTGCAAATAGAGTAGAGTCGTATCATTCTAAATAAATGCACATATACATGTGTGTATATTAAATAATCTATTATACCCCCCTCCCCCCTTCTAATAGAATAATAATAAAGGCTGTAGAGCACCAAATGTGACAGCTACAGCCTGTGAGATTATTAACGAGACAGTTAACGCACAACATTTAGTTGTACAATATAAGTATAATAAAGAATTCGCAAGTGTAAATTGTCAAATTATGTCAATCGTATTGCATAAATATTCTTGTAAAGGACAATAACTTTATTATACTATAATTACATAAGTGGAAGCCTTACCACGGAAAGCTCGACCACAGGCGGCTTACAAATCAGGTAGAGGATCTATCCAACCAGTTCGAATAGGGTACGGAAGATCCCAATAGTCGAAAGATTATTCGTTGGGCATAACTTTGAAAGCAGCTGCTGTATATGGAAGATAACCGACTAAGTGAGATTGCCTTAGCAAGCAATCAGTCGAAAGCGTCAAGCATTCACGATGAACACAGCCTTGGAGACCACTGACCTGCCAAGTAATAGATTATTCGATGTAGTCGTTGATATAAGTCTAGAGAATGAGCATGAAGAAAGACAAGCATTTCAATTGAAGTTCTTATCTTTCTTTACGAAATTCTCTGTCGTAGGCACGATCATGTTCATAATACAGAACAAACAAATCATTCCTCAAATCATAGAACAACAGCGAAGCTGTTGTAACAGCGCGTAGCGCTGTTGATGGATTTGACAGTATAAATACTATATCATAATTCCTCCAAATTACGAATCTCGTAGATTAGTCCTCTACGAGATTTCGTATAAATATTACAAGAGCAAATCTTTATTATACTTTATAAGAGGAATTTATGAAATACATGACAATGGATTGCGAAGGTGATGGACTACACAGAAGCATCAATCAGAAACTCTTTCCGAATGCTAATCACTTCGACAAGAATACTACAATTTGGTGTGTGACATTTGCAGTAGGTGAACACTGTGTCACATTCTTCAAGAAACTACCCGACAAAGAACATAGAAGAAACGTCATACTTGATGATGGCAAAGTATGGGGTACTGTCAACAGCTATCATGACGCTGAATCAAAGCCATACGATTATTCTGCATTAACAGATTTCAGAGACTTCACTGACAAGTCATACGAAGAATATTTACAAGCTATAGCTGACTTTCTAAGAGCAGCACATGACAGAAGATATAGAATTTACTACAAATCTTACAATGGCTACAAATATGATGAAGATTTGCTGAGAGTTAACTTTGATAAATACAATATCGATATTACACACTGTTTCGACTATATGTACTCATGCGAAGCTTGGATGCCAAAGACGACAGAACAACAATCACTGGGCACATATACTCCTAACGAAGTATTCATGAACAAGGGCATCAAGCACAACATTGAAGATGCCAAAGAACTTTACAAGAGGACAATCTAATGACTGACACAGAAATCGAACTAAGAGAAATCAAATGCACAATGAGAAGAATGCAACAGCAGTTGGACATTATTGAGAAATACTTCAAAGAAGCTCCTTACAACTGCATGGCATTAGTACCTTCAACACAGGCTTGCAATGACTACGATAGAGAATGAAGCAAAGTACATAGCTGAACAGTTCTACAACAAAGACGCATCACGATTTGACTTGTTGCAGTTCGTTTGTAATAGAACCAAGAATGGCGTTACATTCAAAGTAGAATACGACAAAGGCGACTTACTATTTACTTTAAGAAACAAATCAGTAGCTACAATGAGAATTTCAGCAGACATGTTATATGCTGCTACGTTGAGAAACTGGTATGACAAATTGAATGCTATAATGAGCAAGATGAAGGAATATGCATGAGAATAATTGTATCGCTGACATCATGGCATAAACGTATTGAGCAAGCAAAGACAACTGTGTACTCTTTGCTAAATCAAACACGAAAGCCTGATGCAGTATATTTGAACTTAGACACTATCAACTTTCCAAACAAATTGCCACAATGGATTGAAGAGTGCAAAGCTGAGCACGACAACTTCTTTGCTCCATTGCAAAGCATAGACTTGAAAGTATGGCAGAAGATCATGCCAACTATTTGGCGCTTAGACGAAGAATATGAAGACACAATCATTGTTACAGCTGATGATGACGTCACATATCCTGAAACATATCTAGAAGAAATAGAAAGAAACATGCAAGGTTGTGACTGGTTGTGCACTAAGTCAAATGAATACACAATGGGTCAGTACATGGTCTATGGACCTAAAGCTATTGCAGCATTAGACACAGCAGTAGATCTTGACTTGATCAAGAACATACCACTAGACGATCATGCTATCTACTGGATCTTGCAAAGGTACAATTGTAAGCGTGGCAAGTGCACTAGCACAGAATGTGAAGACAGACAAGCTGGTTACTCATTCAGAAGATACTTCATAGAAACAAACGATGAGTCACAATTGCAAGACACAACATGTGAATATCCAACAGCTCAATTTGAGAAAGAACGTGCATATTTGAGAAAGAGAGGCATCATTGATCGATAAGAAGAAATTCAGAGCATCTAAAGAATGGAAAGAATTTAGATACATCATGAGAGAAAGACAAAGGATAGACCCTGTCACAAATCAGAAATTGACAAAGATGGCTAATCTTCATCATCTTGACATGGATGATGAGCACTACGATGATCTATCGAATGTCAACAACTTTGTATTCTTAAATCAGAAGACACATGAATGTGTGCACTTCTTATTCTCCAAGACACATCCAACACAATGGCGAGACAGAATCAGAGCACTAGCAGCAATATGTCAGAAGATGGAGAATCTACTTATTCAACAAACAGGAGATTAAATGAAGAAAGAAATCGATTACAATGAACGTATTGCTAAGATTCTAGCTGACATCGCTTTGACAAATGGTGCTATGCTAGCACGTTTGAACAAGCTGTTGACTCTCCTTGCTACAATCGAATTGCGTAAAGCTGGAGTCGATGATGCACAAATAAAGGAGCTGTTAGATGACCCTAAGTGAATGGCTTACAACTACGTGGAAACACATCGCTGTTAGAGAAGTATGTGGTAATTTGCGTGTCAATCCTATCAATGTTGAATTGACGGTTGGTCTATTGTCGACTAACAACAAAGAAGAATTTCAGAAGTTGGTGTTTCATTTAGCACCAGTTGGCATCATCGTTGACGAAATTGACGATGAATATTACGAAGGTCAGATGTTGAAGTTGCGTAATATGCTAACCAAGATGCTCATCACAGAGCCCAATTTCAGACAAGCTGACAAATGGCTCAAGTTGCTAGAAAGACGCGACAAAGATCACTGGTCAGAACAAAGCAAGAAGACAGAAGTTAAAGCTTCTTCGAATGGTATCAATCTAGAATTCGTAGTTAGAGAATAATGAATACATCATTATGGGAAGATAACAAACCAGAACTCTCATCATGGCAGAGAGATTTCATATTCGATAGATTCGATGATGATCTTGCCATCGCATGTTGTGGTGTTGGTAGTGGTAAGTCAGCTGCACTTGCAGTGTGGATTGTACTTCAATGTTGCAAGAAGCCTGGTATTCGCTGCATCATGGTTGCGCAAGACTATGGTGCTTTGCAGAAAGCATTGATACGTGAAATTCAAGTATTCTGTGAATGGGCGCATATTGACTATCAGATGCAGAACAAGAAAGAAATTCACTTTCCAAATGGTTCTCATGTATTTGGTTATTCAGCAGAGAATCCAGCATCTGTTCTTGGTCTATCAGAAATCTCGTTGTTAGCAATAGATGAAGCAGCATACATTCCAATAGAAATGTATAACTACTCACGCGACAGAATGAGAGGTGGTAAATATCCTTCGATGGTGCGTCTTATTTCATCACCTAATTCGATGAATAAAGTGCAGAACTGGTTCTCTGAATTAGTAAAGAAATATCCAGCAAAGGTAGTGTATGCATCTTCACTCGATAATCGCTTTACTGACGATGCATACAAACAGGAACTTAAAGAACGTTATATAGAGGGCAGCAATTTATATAATCAGCAAGTATTGGGTCAAATTGTTGATTGTGATGTTGCATCTCAGATTGTAATGAGAACAGACTTTGCACGTTCATTGCAAGGTGAAAGTAACGAATATTTCATCGGCTACGATGCATCTGGCTTAGGTGCTGACAAGGACGTCATGATAGTCATCAACAGATTTGGTATTGTCGAAATCAAAGAGTTTCTTGAAGCTGACACATTTACGAAGGCATCTGCTATTACAGAATTGTACAACAAATATCATATCAAGTCAGGAGCTGCTGATGCTACTGGTGGCTATTCTTTGGGTGTTCTAGATGTCTTAAAGGCAAAGAACATTCAGATGGCTGGCATCAACTTTGCACAGAAAGCTTACCTCGAAACATATCCAAATGCACGTACAGAAATGTACATGGAACTTGCTAAGGCTATCAAGGCTGGTTTCTATGTTAGTCAAGACAATATCAGAGACGAAATCTTAGCACAACAAGTAACGATAAATAGCAAAGGTAATCAAGCATTAGTACCGAAAGACTTGATCAAGAAGCAGATTGGACACTCACCTGACCACTCTGATGCACTTGCTCTGGCTATCTACGCTATGAATCACACTGTTGGTAGTGCTGCAGATGAAAGAGCTACAGAGATCGCTAACAGATATCTACAATATTTCAGGATGTACAATTGATAGAATGTAAAGATTGCAAAGCTTATTGTTGTAGAGAAGCACCAAAGTTAATGCCAGAACTCGATAGGGGTGATGGCATTTGTCAGTTCTTGACAGCTGATAACAAATGTGCTATCTACGATGATAGACCTTTGATCTGCAACACAGACAAAGTATACGAAAGATACTTCAAACATATGTCAAGAGATGACTATGACAGGTTAAATCAAGAAGCCTGTAACTATTTATTGAATAGAGGTAACACATGAACGTACGTGAAATAATTAAAGAAGCTGTTACTAGAGTAAATCTTGTACCTAGACGTCAAGCTATTCCAGGTGACATACTGGAGAATGCTTATCGTCTATTGAAAGGTGTTGTCAACAAGTACAACTATGACAACCTGTTGAACTTTACACAGAATTCTATCATCGTCAACAATGCTGAAATCACACATCTTTGGGATGAAACTGACATTGTCAAAGGCAAGAACAACATGTACTTTGAATCTGTGCCACAGATGGAAGCTTACGTTCCTGATGAAGAAGATTACGAGAATAACACTTGGGCAATGGTCAAGGGCATTAACGACTACATCTACGTAGTATATCAACCTGCACCTGGTGTATTTGACTGGCACAATCAGTACATCTATCAAGAAACTTTGCGTATTCAACAGATGAGAGAATACATGAAGATGCAGCACATTCAAGTAAGAGATGTTGCAAAGATCAACTCACTCTATCTTGTCACTCCAAAGAATACAGAATATGCAGAACATTATGAATTGAAGTTTGTACCTGCATACAAGTTTGACTCTTATTACAATGATGCTAATGTTTATACTTTGATACAGAAGTCTGAAGGTGAATGGCTAATTCAGCTAAAGCCTAATGTTGCAAAGCAGAATTACAGATTGAAGATCAACTACAATGAATCTTTAGACTTCGATCTTGATGATGATCTGTTCATACCAGACAACTACATAGAACTATTGATTGTAGCTCTTGCTCATAAGCTAGCCTTGGAATACCCACGCTTGGATGAAGCACAGATGCAACGTCTCCAACTAGAAGTTCAGACACTGGTCGATAACGTACGTACACCTAAGGCTGTAACGAGAATGATATTAAGAGAACCATACGACTTCTATAATGGTGGAAGACTAACACAGAATGAATTGATTTCTGGAGGCTGGCTATAATGGCATCTACAGTCAAACTTATTGAGAACATTGCTGGTAGCATTACTCACTCAAACTTGGCAAAGGTAGGTTTGGGTGAGTCTACTAATATGTTCTTGGAAAGACAGAATCCAACTGAACACTCTACATCTCTTGTGATGAGAACATGTCAAGGTGAAGTACAAGCTGCTTACATTCAAGGCAAATGCAGAGGCATGTACAGAGTGTCAAGAGGATATGATAACAGACCAGTACTTTATGCAGTATATGGCAACATGCTATATCTGATCAACGAAGACAATGACGTAGAATATATTGCTACATTGGGTAGCTATAACACAGAATGTCACATGACAGAAACTGGTGGTTATGGTTCTGCACATCCACATTTGATTATTGTGGATGGTTATAGCGTATATGCTGTTAACACAGGCTTGTCTGTAGGTGATCAGCAATTAGACTTTAGAAGCATTCAATTACCTTTGCGAGTAAATTCGACAGATACACACATCAAGCCAACACACTGTGCTTACTTGTATGGCTATCTGATTGTTAATGATGCTGGTACTGACGCATTCTACACATCATATCAGTACCCATTTGAAATTGAAGACAGTGAAGATGCTGCTTTCTATCAACTTCGTAACAACTTCATCTCATGGTGGATGTCACTAGATGATGATACGAAAGAGCAGTACAAAGCTGGTGAAATACACGACAGTTACTACACATTATACAAAGACTTCATCGATGGTACAGCTTCGGACGATCCAGAGAAATACGATGTATTCAGAGTTGGTACAGTAGAATATGCACAATATGGTTTCATTACGTACTCTGAATGGTGTCCAGACAATACGATTGCACTATGTTCAAATGGTTCTAAGCTGTACACATTCGGTGAAAGATCTTGGCAGGTATTCTCATACAATGACGACAAGAACAATCCTTTCTCATCCCCTGACAACGCTGCTGGCAACATTGGCATTAAAGCTCCAAACTCTTTGGCCATGCTTGGAAACACTGTGCTATGGCTTGGCTCTTCTGATATCGGTGACAATGGCGTCTTTATGATTAAAGATACTGAGATTACACGTATCTCTACACAAGACATTGAACGTGAAATTACTCAGTTAATCAATCCACATAATGCTTATGCATCTATCTGGCAAGAACACCAGCATGTGTTCTACTCTTTGACATTCGAAGATAGCAAGAAGACGTATGTGTATGATGTAACAGAACAGGCTTGGCATTACAGAGCAAGCTACGATGATAACAATAGATTGACATACTGGCGTTATAATCATGCTACATTTGCATACAACAAAGTCTATGTAGGCACACAGAATGCTCTTTGCTACATGGATGAGAACAAGTACTCTGAACATGATGGCAGAGTCATGCTAAAGATTCGTAGAGGTGGTGTTCTAACTTCACAAGATTGTCCATTCTATATTGATTCTGCTGAAATTATTTGCAACAATGGTCAACACTCATTCAACGATCAGTACACAAACATGGAGCTAAATCCCCGTATTTCTATCAGATATTCTTGGGACGGATCGACGTGGAGTGACTACGAAGACTATTACTTGGGCAAGATTGGTCAATATGACTATAGCACAACTGCATGGCATCTTGGCATGGGCAAGTACTTCACACTAGAAATCTCTACTACAGAAGAAATTCCATTTGCTATTGAGAACTTGAAGATAGCATTTAGTCCTTGTAGCAACTTCTAAGGAGCAAACATGATTGATGTCAAAGTAATACGCTACGACGAATCAAACCAGAACATAGAAGGCATCAAAGGACAGTACGGACAGTTAGGTGATAAGAATGCTACATTCACTATCATCAAGAACTTGCTCATCATTAACTTGCAAGGTGGAGCTAAGTACAATGATGAGAAATTGCCAACTGTCTACGACGGTTTCATTCAGTTGTCAAATGGACAAAGAATAAAGATAACAAATTCAACACTTAATTGCAACATTCCCAAAGATGTCACAGGCTTCGGCATACTCGTCTTGCAGAAATGGAATTAAGGCTATTTATTAAACTATAGGAGATCAAATATGGTACCTTTAATCGTTGCTGGAGCTATTGCTGGTGCTGCTGGACAACTAGGTGGTGCAGCAATTTCGGGCTATTATGCTGACAAAGCTGCTCAAAGAGAAGCAGATGCACGTAAAGATGCTGCTAACAGATTGCTGCAGGAAGGACGAATCACAGACGCACAGTATAACGAACTGATCAATCAGATCAATCAGTATTACTCAACACGTGGTTCTCTTGGCACTAAACAAGACGTTAATCAGTACAAACAAGCTATTCAGGGCTACAATCCTGAAGATTATGCAGCTGAAGTCGGTGAATTCGACTACGACAAGAAACAAGAAGACTTTGTCAATCCATACTACGCACAGATCATCGGTGATACTCGCGATACTATTCAGCATTCTGCTGCTGGTGCAGGTCTTGGCAGAGGAACTGGTGCAGCATTGAACATTGCTAAGGGCACTGCTGAGAAGTCTGATGAATTGTACAGAACAGCACAAGAAGCTTATAGAGACGACAGAAACTTTGCATATCAGCAATACATTGACGCAATTAACAACAACCAGAATAGATTGAATGCACTTCGTTCAGGCACAGAATACAAATTGGGTCTACAGGGTGATCTTGCACAAGACTACTACAATACAAGAGATAGTCAAATGTCTGATCTCATGCAAGCACAGCAAGACAGATTGAATGCTAAAGCTGGTTATGCTTCTGCAATCGCAGGTCTCTACTAATAGGAGTTGACAATGGGAATTTATACACGTGATAATATCAACTACGGCGGAATGCTAGCTAATGCATTGCAGAGTAAGTCTAACTATTTGAAGAATCGTTATGACAGAGTTGCTCAAATGGGGCAGAACTGGGGTAATGCTGTAGCTAATTCTGGCAAAGTAGCACAAGACGCAATGTTCAAGATTGCTGGTAATTACTACGATCAAGACAAGATTGCACAACAGCAGCAATTCCAAGCATCTGAAGCTGAGAAGAGAGCACTTGAAGCACTTGAACGTCAGAAACAGCAAGAAGAATTCCAGAAAGCAGAGAATGCTTTGAACAGACAGAATACGATGGACATTGCTAAGCTGAACAAAGACATTGCTGCTGATGAGAAGAAAGATGAATATCAGTTGCACTATCAGAAAGCTAAAGCTAACTTAGACTTGATTGGCGAACAGTACAACAAAGACCCTAACAATATTCAGTTGAAGAAAGCATATGAAGATGCTAAGTTTGATGTAGACTATTGGGCAAAGAAAGCCGGTGCAAATGTTGCTACTACACAACCAACAGCTGCTACTCCTGAATTTAGTGAACAGTTCTTGAATGAAGCTAAGGGACCTGCTTACGATAACGAAGAAATTGAGAAACAATTAAATGAAATTGTAAAGACTAAGAAATGGGATAATGCTACTAGAAATAAAGCTAACGAATTAGCCAAGCAGTTGCCCGAAGGCATGAGAGAACCTTGGCTAATAAGCATCAAGAATCTTGGTTCTACAATTGAAGAACGTCAAGCACAAAGAGCACAAACTATTGCAAATTGGAAGCTTGGCATGCCAGTACCTGCTGGTTTCAAACTAGTTTACAAAGCTGGTAAAGCAACTATTCAGTAAGAGGTAACAATGACAGATGAAGAAATCACACAACGCATTAACAAGCTTGCTGAGATAGATCCTGAACTTGTACCAGTATTTCTTAAAGATCCAGACAACTTTGACTATTCACAGTTAGAAGGTTACACAGCTTTCACAGACAAGTATAAGAATGTAGCAGACTTTACGGGTGATAAAGCAAAGATTCTGTCAGACTTATATCAGCAAATGGATGGACAGTATCCATCTGATGCTCGTCTATTGTCTATCCAACAGCAGTATCCTTTCATCAATGCTGCTGAATTGAAAGACTGGTTTGACAAGACAAATGCTTACAAAGCTGAATACGAAGCTGAAAGAGAAGCTATTGCAAATAGAAAGAAACGTGAACAGGAAGTCAAAGATTGGGGTTGGAGAGACTTTATAGCATCTGACTATGAGAAACAACGTTATGTTGACGATCCTAATGCTGCACTATTCGGTGAACAAGCACCTGACGTAGGTAAAGCTCCTGAAACAAGATGGGGTGCTGCTGGTGATTTAGCTACTGGTATTGCAGCAGGTGCAGCTGATGTTGCTCCTCTTCCATTTGGTGCACAAATCTGGGCTGGTCCTGCTATTAGAGCTGCTAGAGACATTGGACATAAAGTATCTGATAGTCCTTATAAGAAAGATTTGTCAGATATAGGTACAGATGCAATTAAAGATATGTCATTCAATTTGGGTGCTGCTTTCTTAGCAAATGCTAAGAGAGGTGCTAGAATAGCATCATTAGCAAGTGATCCTAAAGTTGGTGAAGCATTAGCTATTGCTGACGAAACTAGAAATATTCAGAAAGGCATTCAAGACGTTGCTCCGTATGCAACATATCCTAAAGATGCTGCTGATGTAGCTAAAGGCATGAAGTCTGATGCAGAACTTTATACTGCAGTGCACAACATGCCAGAGTCTGAATTGAAGAATGAACTTATTCCTCTTGTAAGCAATTTCACTAACAGACCAATCAATCGTGCTGCTATTAACGAACAGTTTGCAAAGTATAGTCTTGAAGCAAATCCAACTGCTATCAAGATGAATAAAGCACTTCTAAGACAGAATCAGCTGCCAATGGCATTTGAAGGTAATTCGAACTTCTATAATAGAGCTCTAACGACACCAACATTTGAAGATCTATCTGCAAAGAATAAATTCATGTATGGTGTCAATAGAGCAGTAGAGAAAGTCAATGTAGGATATCCTGGACAAGCTATTATTCAGGGCATGAATACTGCTACTGGACGCGGCAATCAGCCTAATATTGTTGAAACTGCTTTGAGACAGAAAGAGAAAGAAGACACTATCAACAGATTGATTTCTAGTTATTCATTGTTATGGAACAAGAAGAACCCTCCTCCTGAAGCTAAAGATAGCCCAATCATCAAAGCTGCTTGGGAGAAATGGAGCAAAGAATGAGAAATTTCGATAACTGGCTAAGATACAAAGACAATAACAACAAGCCTCTTCACGGCTGTGTCATGTTCAATGTCAAAGATGGCAATACTGTCGCACCTATCTATGATAGCGATGGTACTGCTTTGGACAATCCTATTCTGACTGACGAATATGGCCGTACAGAACATCAGGTCTTCATCGACACTGACGTTGTTGCTTATTTCTACAAATACATCGGTGACGGCACATGGACTAATCAGCATGATATTGACATTAGTGATGATACTAAGTGGTCATTGCAATACACATCAGAGAACATCAATGAGACACAGTTCGAGTTGACTTCTACAGCTGCTATGTGTGTCAATACTATTGCAGAATTACGTGCTTTAGACGTCAACTTAGTACCTTCTGTTAATGGCTACAAAGTCATTACATTGCTAGGCTATAATCAATGTGGTGATAAAGAACCAATCAACTATATCTGGTATGCATCTTCGGAAGACAACGATGATAACGGCGCTGTTATTCAGTCAAACAACTTGCTAACAGGTCGTTGGAAGATGGTCAAGCCAACAGAACACTGTGATAGCAGACACTACGGTATCTTTCCTCGTAATACTACAAACTTTACGAGTGATACTGCTCGTCTAGTGCAATGGATCGACTATTGTAATGCTGTCAATGTCAAACCATACTTCTCTGCAAATGGTGACTACAAATACTACAAGTACAATAACTTGACATTCACTACACCTGTTGTAGATGTTGCAAAGAATGTGACATTTATTGACACTGGTACGTCTAACATTTGGACAACTGAAATCAATGGTGATCCACTGTTCATGAATCATGCTACGAACTTAAATGCTAAGTTTGTCAAGACTTCATGGGGTGCATATCTATTCATCAATCCTCAGCATGTTATTGTAGATAATGACGACTACTTCTATAACACTACATTGTCAAATTGTGTAGTTGATTTGAACATGTCTACTGACAAAGTATGCTCATTCACGAAATGTACAGTTAATTTGAATAAGTCTTTGAATAGCATTTCTGCATTCACAGATTGTATCATCAATTCGAAGAACAACATTTCTGCAGGTTGCTACTTTGTAAATTGTAAGTTAACAGAAGACATGTTCTATGGCTCACCATTCATTCATGTTGATGCTAACTGCATTGCAGACTTCAACGACTTTGAACACAAGCAGCTAATGTGGCTTCGTATCAAAGATCAGCAACAGCAAGTAAACTATGACTGGGAAGGTCTATTGACTGCGCAGAATCCATGGGAGAATGTCATTGACAGTGATAGATGGTTGCTCAACTACAAGACTACAAATGCAAATGCTACTTTGAAAGAATCTACAAGTCCTCATACTTACTACATTGAGAATTGTGCAGGTGCTTTGACACTTGAAGGTAAGGCTGCTAACACATACGTCTTCAAGAATTGTGAAATGACTGTTACAATAGCAAATGATGCTGTAACAGGTTGCTCAATTCGTCTTCAAGATTCTACTATCAACGTTACACAGGACAGAATCAGATTAGCTAATTTGAATGGACAGAACAGTAACATTACTGGTACTGGCTCGTTCGATACAGACAATGCATTCTTGTACAATACTGTCGTTAATGCTGATGTTCATTGCGGCTATTGTGACGTCAAGGATTGCAACATTGGCAATACAATTCAGATCTACGGTGTTGACCAACCTGATGAAATCACAGTTTACACTAACCCAGAAGCTACTGGCACAATATATCATGTGCATCGTGTTATTTCGGGCAACTTTGTCAACAACTTCATTTCTGGTAATATTGAAATCGGTACAATTAACTCACAAGACCCACATGCTACTATCGTTGATCTTGTGCGTGGTTTAAGTGTTGTTAACAACGTTGGTCTTTCTGTAGAACCAATCACTGTGCATCGCTCATTATCTAGTGTGTATGATAACTACAATGTGTACACTTATAAAGACAACACTGGTACAATGGAGATGAAGACTGGCGTAATCAGAGGCGTTGTCAACGTGTCTGGTTATACTACAGGACCTGGAGTGTTAGGTGAACTTAGTACTGCTAATGGCCCAATACTAGGTGCTTTGTGCTACAATAATGATGTATATTTCGCTGAAATTCCTCTATTCACGATTGGAACTCAGAACGTAACAGTAAAGCTCATGGGTGAAGTTATTGGCAATACAGGCAATTCTGTTAACTATTTCGGTCCTGGTGGTGTATTCAGCTCTAACTGGACTAATACTTTGACTTCTAATTTCAAACCAGACTTTGCACGTGATATTGAGAAATCTAGCACAAGCCAATTCGCTTGGAAGCTGCATAA
>Ga0310696_10001598_pt1 | contig 32419 bp, 27 predicted proteins | sample AusTroGonzalo_MG_4_FD_203885 | JGI IMG/M metagenome (GOLD analysis project Ga0310696, IMG submission 203885) | Bovine rumen microbial communities from tropical cattle in Woodstock, Queensland, Australia - Gonzalo_02 (v2) (version 2) | ecosystem: Host-associated > Mammals > Digestive system >... | reverse complement strand
CCTTATAAAGGAAGCCTCTCGGAAGTGGTATATCAGATGGTCGGCGGTCTCCGCGCAGGCATGGGCTACACCGGCTCACACACCATCGAGGAGCTACATAACGCCCGCTTCATCAAGATCACCGCATCGGGCATGAACGAGAGCCATCCGCACGACATCACCATCACTCAGGAATCACCTAACTATAGTAGAAAAGCGTAATGTACGCTCGAAATGACGGATTGGAAAGAATAGAAAAAAAGAAAAATAAATATATGAAAAAAGTATTAGTTCTTTTAGCATTATTGACTCCAGCGCTCCTCTTTGCACAAGGCTGGAAATCAAAGACTTTGATAACTATTGGCGACAATGAGATCTCAGCCGGCGAGTTTATGCAGGTGTATGAGAAAAACAACGTCAAGAGCGATGTCATCGACAAAAAAAGCGTCGACGATTATCTCGACATGTATATCAACTTTAAGTTGAAAGTCATTGAGGCTGAGAACCTTAAGATGGACACCATGCCGAAATTCGTCAAGGAATATGAAGGCTATCGCGAACAGCTCTCAAAACCGTATTTCTCGAGTGAGGCGGCTAACGAGCAGCTCATCGAGGAGGCTTACGAACGCATGCAATGGGACATCAACGCGGCGCATATCCTCGTGAAATGCGATGTCAACGCGGTGCCGGCCGACACCCTCAAGGCATATAATCGTGCCATGGAGATCCGTAAACGTATCATCAACGGTGAGGACTTCAACGACGTGGCAGTGGAGACATCTGAAGACATCTCAGTGGCCGACACCACCGTCAACGGCCGTTTCTACAAAGGAAACCGCGGCGAACTGGGCTATTTCACAGTGTTTTACATGGTTTACCCGTTTGAGACAGGCGCCTACAACACCAAAGAAGGCCAGCTGTCGATGCCTGTGCGCTCAGAATTCGGCTACCATATCATCAAAGTCAACTCAAAGACACCTGCTTGCGGCACCATCAAAGCGGCACATATCTTCCTCGCCGTCGATGAGAAAGACCCTGCAAAATGCGACTCGGTGGTTAAGGCAAAAGCCTATAACATCTACAACGAGATCGACAAAGAAGGCAAAAACTGGGACGACATCGTGAGACGCTATTCCGAAGACAGAGGCGCCGCACAAAATGGCGGTGTGCTCACACCTTTCAAGGTATATCAGATTGTTCCGGAGTTCATCACGGCCGTCAAACAGCTGAACGACAACGAATTTTCGGAGCCTGTGAGGACCAACTACGGCTATCATATCGTGAAACGTATCGGCACCTCGGGTGTCAGAGACCTCGAGTCGGAACGTGAAAACATCACCAAAAGCATTGAAAAAGACATGCGCGCCAAGGTGAGCGAAGATGTGGTGCTCAAACGTATCATGAAAGAGAACAAATTCAAGGAGAATGTCAAGGTGAAAGACGCGTTTATCGCCACCATCGACAGCACACTGAAAGAAGGCAACTACGTAATGGCTGAAGGCGTCGACACCAGCAAGGTGCTCTTCAAATTTGGAAAACAGAAGTACACCATCGCCGATTTCGTCGAGTTTATCAAGGAAAACCAGAGAAAACAGCCGTTCCTCTCGTCAGCGTCATACGCCTACATGCTCTACGACGAATATCTGAAAGATACAGCATTTGCTTACGAAGACGCTCATCTTGAAGAAAAATATCCCGACTTCAAGCTGCTCGTTCAGGAATATCACGACGGCATCCTTCTCTTCGACCTGATGGATAAGGAAGTTTGGAAAAAAGCCGAAAAAGATACCATCGGACTTGAGAACTACTACAACGAGCACAAGGACGAATACATGTGGAAAGAACGCGTGAAGACCATCTACGTCACCGTCAACAACCCTGACAACGTCGAGAGAGTGGAAGAACTGATGAAATCAGACCTCAGCACCGACTCCATACGTTCTATCTTGAAAGCCGAAGGAATAAAAGGCGTTTCGGTGAAAACGCGTTTCTTCCAGAAAGGCGACAACGTCGACATCGACGAGACAGAATGGAAAGAAGGCATCGTAAGAGTCATCCCTTCGACTGTCGACAAAACCACCAAGATAGTGAAGATTCTCGAAGTGCTTCAGCCGGAGCCTAAGACCCTCAACGAGGCCAAAGGCATTGTCATCTCAGCTTATCAGACACAACTCGAAAAAGACTGGCTGAACAAGCTCAAGGCGAAATACCCGGTGACAGTCAACGAGAAAGTGCTCGAAAAGGTTAAGAAATGTTATAATTAATGAAAGTATTCAGATTTGTAATCGGATTGACAATCGTTCTGGCAACCATTTCTTGCCAGCGCTCGCATGGTGACGACAATAAACCTGTCGCCACCATATACGATAAGGTTTTGTATCAATCCGATTTGCAAAGTGTTGTGTATGAAGGTATTAGCCGTTCCGACAGCATCGTCCGGACCAAAGCCTTCATCGACAGCTGGATACGCCAACAACTGCTTCTGCATCAGGCGGAGGTGAGTCTGGATAAATCGGAACTCGACTTATCAAAACAAATCGAGGATTATCGTAACTCGTTGATAATCTATAAGTATGAGACAAAATATGTCGAAAAAAACCTCGACACTGTCGTCTCTGAAGTGGAGATTTCGAATTATATCCGTCAAAACGGCCTGTCGCCTGAACTCGACAACGAAGCGGTGCGTTATATCATTTTGAACGCAAGAAAAAAAGCTCTTTTGGAGAAGATGAACAACAATCTTTACAACAAAGCCGTTAAAGATAATGTATTTGTAATTTATTAGTTTTTTATCATGAAACTGAAAAGTGTTTTTGCCATAATAGCTCTTGTAACTATTTGTAACACAAATAGTTATGCTCAGCAGCAGGTCATCGACAAGGTGGTGGCAGTGGTTGGCAGCAATATCATCCTGCAGTCGGACATTGAGGAGCAGTATCTGCAATATCGTATGCAGGGCGGTGTCAAAGGCAGTGCCTCAAGCATCAGATGCGAGATCTTGGAAGACCTGCTCTTCCGCAAGCTGATGCTCAACCAGGCTGAGCTCGACAGTATCACCGTCACTGACGAGCAGATCGACTCGGAAGTGGAGCGTTATGTGCGTTATTATGTCAGTCAGCTAGGCTCGATCGAGAAACTTGAGAAATATTACGACAAAAACATCGCCGAGATACGCGACGACTTGCACGAGCAGCTTAAAGAGAAGCAGCTGATGGAAGAGGTGCAGCGTTCTATCGTGTCGGGCGTGAGCGCCACGCCAAGCGACGTGCGCGAGTTTTACCGCAGCATCCCGAAGGATTCCATCCCGATGGTCAGCGCACAGTTTGAGATAGCGGAGCTGGTGAAGAAACCGCCTATCACCCTCGACGAGAAGCTGGCAGTGAAAAACGAGCTCTACGACATCCGCGCACGTATCTTGAAAGGCGAGCGTTTCTCCACCATGGCACGTATCTACTCCGAAGACCCGGGCTCGGCCAACAAAGGCGGGGAGTTGGGATTCCAAGGACGTGGCGACTATGTGCCTGAGTTCGAGGCAGCGGCATTCGCACTGAAAGATGGCGAGATATCGGAGGTCATCGAGACAGAATACGGCTTCCATATCATACAGCTCATCGAACGCCGCGGCGACTATATCAACGTGCGCCATATCCTGCGTACACTGAAGGTGTCGCCCGAAGCACTGCAACAGGCATACGACGAGCTCGACCATATAGCAAGTCTTATCCGTAACGACAGCATCACCTTCGACGAGGCTGTGAAGACATACAGCGACGAGGCCGACAAAGTGAACGGCGGTTTGCTCGTCAACGAACTCGACGGAAGCACTATGTTTGCCGCCGAAGACCTCGACCAGCAGGTGTCGGTGGTGATAAACCGCCTGCAAGTGGGTGAGGTGAGCGACCCCGTGCCGATGAAGACAAGCGACGGCAAAGACGCATACAGATTGTTGATAATCAAGAAGAAAACCACACCACATAGAGCAAACCTCAAAGACGACTACGCCCTCATCCAACAATGGACGATGCAGAAACAACGCCAGGATGCCATCAACAAATGGATACAAGCAAAGTCAAGCAAGGCCTACGTCAAGATATGCGACGAATATAAAGACTGTGATTTTCAATTCGATTGGAACATTAAACAATAAACATGTACAACAACGACGTTGACGGTGCGAAAGCCCTTGTAAATAAATACGAATCACTCAAAAAAGAAATCGGAAAAGTCATCATTGGGCAAAACGAGGTGATTCACGATACCATTTTGTCGATATTCTGCCAAGGCCACGTGCTCCTGGTAGGTGTCCCTGGTCTTGCCAAGACATTGTTAATCAACACAATAGGACAGGCGCTGGGCTTGACCTTCAACCGTATACAGTTCACTCCCGACCTGATGCCGAGCGACATCGTCGGCACCGAGATTTTGGATGAGTCGCGGCAGTTCAAGTTTGTGAAAGGCCCTGTGTTTGCCAATATCATCCTTGCCGACGAGATCAACCGTACGCCTCCAAAGACCCAGGCTGCCTTGCTTGAGGCCATGCAGGAGAAAAACGTCACCGTCTCGGGCAAGACCTACAAGCTGAGCGAGCCTTTCTTCGTGCTTGCCACGCAGAACCCTATCGAGCAGGAAGGCACCTATCCGCTTCCTGAGGCTCAGCTCGACCGTTTCATGTTCAACCTCATGCTCGATTATCCCACTTATGAGGAGGAGATAGCCGTCGTGAAGAGCACCACGGCAGCCAACAGCAACAAGGTGGAGGCTGTGATGAATGCCGAGGAGATACTCTATTTCCAGCAGCTCGTGCGTCGTGTGCCTGTGCCTGACAACGTCTACGAATACGCTGTAAATCTTGTCTCAAAGACCCGTCCTGGCACTGAGCGCGCTCACGAATGGGCCGACAGATACCTCAGCTGGGGTGCCGGTCCGCGTGCCTCGCAATATCTCATCATCGGTGCCAAAGCCAATGCCTTGATGAGCGGCAAGTTCTCGCCCGACATCGAAGACGTGAAAAAAGTAGCGGTGCCAGTACTCCGACACCGCCTTGTCCGTAACTACACCGCTCAAGCTGAAGGAATCAGCATCGCGCAGATTGTTGAAAAGATGTTTTAACCATTATCGCCTCGTATTTGTCAAGTATCGAATAAAACTCTTAAGTGATACGATGCGATAAGTTTATTGTGCTTGGTACATACTTATTACATGTTATTTTGTAATAACTATTTTTCCCGTGTTCTGATATTCACCACATCTGACGATATAGCTGTAAACGCCGTCAGGCATGCCCTGCAAATCAAATGTTTTGGTACCTTGTGGACCATCAAGCTCCACCTCCATCACTTTGACGCCAAGCGAGTTGAAAACCGACATTGTAGCTGTGCCAGTATCACATGGAAGTTTGTAATCGACTGACACCCATGTTGTTGCGGGGATAGGAGCAACAGTCACGGAAAGCTCCGAGTCGTTTGATGGAGTATTGACATTGTCGTTGTCGGATTTAGTTCCTCTGTTAGAGTTTATGGGCATTTCTGGGCATATATACGGCTCAATGTACCGGTCGTTGATTGTCATGAGGATTGCCCTCGCCATCTGCTGTGATGCCCCGAGACCGTTTTCAGCCATATCTTTTACCGTTGCTTTTTCAGATGATGTCATCTCATGAATTGTGCGGTTTGAGTTGTGCAGTGTCTGATACATACCGAGAAGCGTCATGTAATCGTTGTGATCCGACAAATCGTCACCCTGCAGATTGTAAGTGCTTGGTAATGAGTTTGCCAACGCCTGCGCATTGGTGAAGTCGCCTTCTTGGATGTATGATGCCACAGTCATGCGGTCGGATTCGAGTTCGTGCATGTTGCCCAGCCACTGGCGCAGTTCTGTGGCATCTGTGGCATCTTCGTTGAGGCAGCTACGGACGATATCTCCGGCAGCCGTCATCCTCTCGTGTGCATCGCCCGACGACTGGTATATTGCCGCCAGTGCGGCTTTTTCTTCCGCGCTGCGGACCACCCCGCCGTTTCCATAATGAGACGCGCAGTCGTTAGTGTATGTTATGGCATCGGAGTCGACATATTGCATTTTGTTCGGATCCGGGATTTCATTTATACCTGTAAGGTTGCAGAAATACTTCACCTCATAGTCTCCGCCGTTATAGAAATGATAGTTGCTGCCGCTGAAAGTGTTGCCTGCCGGCACTGTTGCGGAGCCTTGAGGCGACGCTATCCCTCCAGTGCCATTGTCTTTCAAAACACAGAAATCTATGTCGTTGCCGGTATTGTCGTTGCATGAATAAGTCAGTCCTGGCATTGACGCAGAAGGTTTTCCCGATAATACATCAGCGGTATGGTTCACACCATAAGCTATATTGCCGCATGTGAGTTTGTTGAAAGTGTTGAGATACACGTCGTTGACACCTCGCGAGTTGAATATGCCGATACCATAAGTTGGAACCGCTCCCCCCTTATAACAAGGGCTGAAACTGTTCTCTTCGATACGAAATCCTGTAACACCGTCAGCGTAAATGCCATATCCGCACGATGAATTTCCTCCTATCCGGAAATCACTGCGCACTATGGTGGCATAGCCGGTGTTTTGCATAAATACTCCACGGTTGTTATTGATAAAGCTAGCGTCTCTCACGGTGAATGAACGCGCCTGGCTGTTCTCATTGATCGAAAGTATTCCATTGTTGAATCCTTCGAAAGAGCTCCGCACCATATCGTTTTCAGGACATGACGGATGCATGTTCGGCTCTTCGCAATATGATTCCACCAAAAATCCGGCCCCATAGGCTCCGATGCCGATGCAATATGGTGAAACTCCACTGGCTTGGGGCTTGACCGAGAAATGGCAGCCCGCGAAATACACACTGTTCACATTGAACAGGTCGACATGTTTGGAGAATGTTTCGGTTCCCAGATAGTTTTCATCAATGATGAAGCTGCATTTGGTGAACTGGCTGTTGTAGGCTATTTCATTCCCGTTCAGGTTATGGTCGACGTAATTCAGGGCATGCACAGCTTTGGCATTGTTGCGGAATATGGCATCGGTGGCATGGATTATTCCCCCTGTAGTGCCCCAATAGTTAGGATGCCACAGCTCAACGGCGCATACGGCATTCTCTATAGTGGCTCCGTTCTTCATTTCAAGATAACCCTGATTGTATGTGCCGTGATGCGATAACTGGTCAGCGTTGCTGTCCCCCCAAACTTCGATGCCCTGCCACATATTTTTTTCAAAAATGTCGGTTCCAATTACAGCACCATCAATGGTTAGTTTCCCTCCTGGTTTAATAATAATCCTAGTATCTGGATTCATTATTAAATGGCATGTAAGTGTGAGTTTTGCTCCATTTTCAATAACTAAATCTTGATATAGTTTCATATCAATATCCCACATCTGTTCATCTGTTATTACTAATGGAATCTCCGACTTTGCAGATGAAACATATTTTCTTGCGGAACTTAATGCTAATGCTCTATGCATTTGACCTGCTTGCATAGGACTAATGTAATATGATTTGGGAGTTCCTCCAAGAATATTATTTGTAACGCTATCACCATTAACATCATAAGGATCTATATCTTTTGTATAACGATGAGGACAATTAGAAATATCTGGTAATGATACCAAGAAGACGTCTTTTAAAAACTCTGGATCATTTTGATCTGAAATGGGAGATGCTCCTCCACCAATATATGTATGACGAAGACCCATAATATGAGCTAACTCATGTGCCAACAATCCAGATATACTCCAATCTGCTTCAGGAATCCAATAAAAAGCTCGCACATATTGAAAATAATCAAAATTGTTAAATCTTGGTGGTGTTGCAGATGCATGATTATATGATGTGTCATGATTGCCATAGACAAATATATTTAAGTTTTCAAGCCTTTCTGGATAATTAGTGATCAAATAATCTTTGATATCTTGTATATTAGTACTCGCATTATCTGGCTCCCACCATGTGGAATTTCTATAAAAAAAGATACGTTCTTGGCCATATTCACCAATGGAAAATCTAATTCTTGAATCATAACTTGGCAATTCGGTTACCCAGCTTATTGGGTCTGATGGAGCACAACGATCATAACGACTATTTGTCCACTCCATTATTTGTCTCATTCTTGCATAAGTTGCTTCGTTATCATCAAAATTTCCTGTCCCATCATCTTTTTGAATGATATTTATATTAACTCTTATTGTTTTTATTGGTGGAACATGCAAAGGCTTGGTAGAATCTAAATCGGGAATATATTGTATCATATTACTAAAGTATGTCAAGAGAGTATCTGGTTCTAAAGGGTTCTCTTCATGACAAGAATAACACATGGCGTTGCCGTATAGTGTGTCCGGGATTATTATCGTGTCAATCTGGCAATTATATGTCCCTTTATATTGAGTTTGCCCATTCATGGCATATGATAATAATACTGCCGTTATAAAGAATAAACGTTTCATATACAATTAATATTTAATAAGCACCATTTGTTTGGTAATTTCAAGATTTTTTACAACAACATAATAAAAGCCATCAGGAAATGATGTGATATCGATGGTCTTTTCTAATCCATCAATAATATCGCCATAAATTTTCCGTCCTAAAGCATCGTATATTTCTAATATTGCATAATCGGATCCATAATGCTTTATAGTAATATCTCCATGTGCTGGATTGGGGAAAATACAGATGCTTTCGATGTTTTCGATGTCATTGGTTCCAAGAACACCTCCTATCACACATTCGTCATAATTAGGATTGTCCCAGGACAATTCATCATCCTCATAATAGCATAGCATATCAGTAGTCATGGGATAATAATTGAAAGCAACAGGATTGCTTTTTGTGCCGCTAAAAGGGAATCCAAGTTCACTCCCCATGCCTTCTATCCAAATCTCCGTCAATTCCATGTTTTCTTTATAATAAAGGTGAAAAACACGTCTATTATCATCATTTATTATAGTATCTGTTATAGCATCCAACACAAGTCCTGTTCTAGAGTCTCCGTGTTGAACGTATGCTGTGTCACCAATGTTTAGATTCCAATCATAAATAAGATATTCTTCTGATGGTATCATATTGATAAGTTCTCTTAGGAATATTTTACCGTTATCTTCACGATACATACCGATTGGGTCGTCATCAATAATATCACTTTGGGAATATAGCAAACGATAAGTATATCCGGCAAATTGTCCAAATCGATCGTCGGAATAATAAATCATTGTACATTTGGGTATAGCTAATGATGTTGGAATAACATAAACATTCCATTGCTGTTTTTTAAGTGACTGCGATGTCGCTCCATAACTTACAATTAACATAAGGAGTAATAAAAACAATCTGGTTGTAAATACATTTTTTCTCATAGTTTTAAAATTTTAAGTTTTAAATGCAGTTAATATCGCTGCAAAGATATAAACCCTTTTTCATTCTTTCACCACCTTGGTATAGAATTCATGGCTGTTACCCATTCTCGTTTTCAGGATATAAACCCCCGATTCGAGGTTAGAGATGTCCACGGTATCACAATTCGAGATCTGTGATTTCAACAAGCGCCCGTCGATGGCATAAATTTCGACCGACTGGCAGACGGCGCCATCGGGAAACGCGATGCTGACGGTGTTCTGGGCAGGATTGGGATAGCAAGCGAAAGGAACATCGGCAAACTGTATGCTCTCTAATGAATCATAGTCTGGATCGATAAAGCTTGCGAATGTATAAGAGTCCAAATAGCACTGACCAGGGGATGCCAAGTAGCCCGAAAGGACAGCTCCGCCTGTTTCAATCGGAAGAGATGCAGCTACACTTATATAACTGCCCTTTGCCATAACCCTTTCCCAAACCATCTCCATGTCGGAATTCAGATACCTGACACGAGCCTCCATGTATGTGCAAGAGTGTTCAAAACGGTACACCACCACATACAAGCCGCCGTCTATATTGTCGACAGTCAAAGGCGTGCTGGTAAAATATCCATATGGATTGGTTTGGAGTATAATGTGGTTCGCCAGCAGTTCAAAATCGCTGTTGTATTTCCCAAAAAGCATCGCCCCGCCCAGACTTCCGACCATTATGGCGAAATTGCCGTCACCCATGCTTATAGCAGCAGTATGGCTGTCCGCGTAGCACCTGTTCAGTCCGACCGACGTGATAGTCCGCGGTTCCTCAAAGTTCAACTCGGAGTCGAAGACTAAAACTGTTATCTCGCCTGTGTAGTTGCCATTATCAGCAGAGGCATAGTTCAGGTATCCCATCTTCATAGGCTCATCCTCTATCACAAACCATGGATTGTCTGTGGGCAGAGTGCCGTGCGACACAAACACAGGCTCGGAAACGTTCTTCAATGTGCCGTCAAGTCCGAAGCGGGCTATCCTGCATGTGTCGAGTGTCGCGTCGCGCCAGCTCACGAGGAAATCGCCTCCCGGCTCCATGTAATATCTCATCTGTTGCATTTTTTCCTCTATCGGTACAGACTGGCTGAACCTGTCGGTAAGTGACATGTCATCGTTGAAGAATATCGCGTTGTAGTAATTGACGCTGTCGACATTGTCGTATGAGAAATAAAGATACACGTTCCCGTCAGCGACAAGCGGATTCCTGGCAAGGATATTTCTGGAGGTGATAGCCACGTCTTCGACGAACAGGCTGTCGACGAAGCCCGACTCCTGGCTCACCTTCCAAAACTTTATTCCTATGTCTCTGCCGTTGTAGTCAAAGATGTCTTCGTCAATTATCACATATCCGTCTGACGACATCACGGATTCGTAGCTTTGCTTTATGAATCCATCATTTATTATATGCATGTAATTGTGCTGCGACGAGGCGCTGACAGTCGTCATCATAATAGCGATAATGGTCAGTAAAGTCTTTTTCATGGCGTTTTATGATTAAGTTTTTGCAAAATTATAAAAAAATATATATAAAATATGTGTTAAATAATAAATTTTTAGTTCTTAATTCTTTATTTCTCAAAATCTCCCTCCGCCATACCTGTGACATTACTTAATATTAATGTGTAACTGCCACTTGGCGCTCCAGCTATGGGAATATAAACAGTTTGTTGGACAGCTGTGTTTACATTTCCATTATAAATGGTGTTGCCTCCACCAATTAATATAATGTTAACATATCCGAAGTTCTGATGGAAGCAAACTACAACCATGTTGGAGTTATAATAAGCTTCAACTGAATCAGGACCATATGAGCAATCCAAATCGCCATGCAAATCAATTTCGGTCATATTTGGTGGAATGGCAGATATTTCTATCTGCTCAGGAGCGTCATGATGCGCATTAGTCATAGCCTGCATAGTGACAAGACTAATTAAGCTCAATACAATTAAAGTTAACCATTTTGTTTTCATCTTTTTAAATTTAAATTTAACATTTGTCGTCTTTCAGGCCTTAATCGACATTACAAATTTATTTCGGCAAATTCACTTGAAAATCGATTTACAAATAAACTTTTGTGTGATTACAATTCTTTTCGAGACAACTTTTTATAAATCAATGGTTTTTAATAGCTTAAAAATTTTAAATTACAAACAAATTTTAGATAGTTTACAATTTTTATTGCAAAATTTTGCTCTAATTAGATTAGATTGTATATATTTGCATGGAAAATATTTAGGTTTATGAATCGTTTTAAGTTTTATGGAATCGTATTAGTGCTTTTTATGTTTGCTTGCAATAATAAAAATGAGGAGGATTTAGTTTTTGACAGCATAATAAAGAAAGCTGAAACAGTATACCAGCACCCTGACGGCGAACGATACGACAACGAAGAGGCCGACACCATTCAAATAACTCTGAAAATAATACAAGCAGCCCATGTTTTTGAAGCAAAAAATGATTTTGCCAAAGCTGCGAAAGCATTTCTTTTCTATGGATATGCGCAAAAAGAGGCTAACGACAAAGTTTCAGCCATGAAAGCTTTTAAAGATGCAGAGCATTATGGCAAGCTGTCAGGTGATTCTCTGACTACTGCTCGGGCACAGTTTAATATCGCAAGATTCATGTTCGTCGATCATGAATATGACGAGTTATGCAATATTGCCGCCATAGCAGACAAAAACTTTCAAAATCATTACGAAGAACGGGCTTTTGTCCATAATCTGATAGCCATAGCTAATATCATGCATAAAAACTATGGTAGTGCTGAATCACATATAAAGCAAGGCCTCGATTTTGCCGAAAAAGGGCATTCCATAAGGGCAAAACAGAAAATATTAAACAACTACTCTGTATTATATCGCGAGCAAGGTGATTATGAACAAGCTATCAGTTGCCTTAGACAAAATTTGCAAGAAGCCGACAACAATGCATTGGCAATCAATTACTTAAATATTGGCAAGATTTATATTTATACTGACTTGTATGATTCTGCTGCTTTTTACACACAAAAAGCGTTGGATTTGTCAAAATCTGTTAAAGTCAAACCAGAGACGGAAGTTTCCATTTATTTCTCTTTATATTTTATCGCAAAAATGCAAGAAAACTATCCTTTGGCATTGTATTATCATGAAATTCATGAAAAATTACTATATAATATACAATCAGAGATAGAAATGAAAAACCTTTACAATATACAGCAACAATACAATTATGAGGCATTACAGAATAAGTTGAACCAGGAAATTATTCATAAGCAGCGAATAATATTGACAATCAGCTTTTTACTGCTTTTGGTATCAATTGTTGTAATCGGGCTTTTGGTACGGCAGAAAAAGATTCTGAAAGAAGACGAGCGCATCAGGAAGGAACTCAACAAGACAAAAGAAGAGCTGCAAAAGTCGGTCAAAGCCGAGGTTGTGGAGAAAGAGCTGTCGCGACAGATTCATCTCATAATAACCGCAAATCAGATAGCAAAAAATGCTGCCGATTTCAAAAAAGAATGGAGTCCGTTGGTTTACAAAATCAACAATGAGAAAGACAACATGTTTGAAGCTGCTACGATTGCTATCGAACGCGTATATCCCGACATGTACGCAACGATTCAAAATAAATATCCCAAACTCAATGAGACGGAAGCGAAAGTCATGCTTCTCTCATGTTCAGACCTCAGCAACAAGGAGATCGCTGGCATCCTCGGGCTTAGCATACATACTGTAAACAAATGCAGGAGCGAAATCAACAGGAAGATTGAATAAACAAAAAAAGAGACGTTTCGAAAAACATCTCTTTTTGCGGTGCCGAACGGGCTCGAACCGTCGACCTCCTGCGTGACAGGCAGGCATTCTAACCAAACTGAACTACGGCACCAATCCTGTTCTGTTTGAACGGTGCAAAGATACAACGTTTTTCATTACCCACAACATTTTTTTCAAAATTTTTTAAAAAATTTTATCACCCAACCACAAGCATTTGATTATCATCATTTTACAATCGCAAAATAAAGGCTCCAGCGGTTTTCACATCATAATACTCCTGCCCCACCTCTTCAGCCTTTTCAACGATTCTGCTCCTCAAATAATCAGGAACACTGCCGTCAATTATCAGTAAATCAACAACATAGCAATTCAAGAGCTTCTCCAAGTCGACTTTGTTGCGACCATGCACCACAAAGTAGTCGACATGAGGCCGATACGGCATTTTTACGCCAAAAGTGGAATTTTTATCGAAAAACGCAATGGTTTTTCCGCCAAACGACAACATGTTTTTGTACTTTTTCATGTAATGATTTTCAAATTTGGGGCAACATAGTGGCAACAATGTGCCATTTTTGTAAATTCCTTCCCTAATCAGATGGTTTTCGACGCTGAAACTCGCCAAAGAAGGCTCACTCATAACCATAGTGTCGCACAAAAGCACATGCTCAGTGCCGCAAATGAAGTCAATGGCGGTGTTTTTGCTCATGGAATAAATTGTCAGCGAAATCCGAGTTCTCTGACACACACTCCGAGTTAGCTGCGACACACTGAAAATCAATAACATAGACAGCATCCCGAACACCATAAACTTCTTTTTGTGCTCAATAAGCATCATCAGCAACAAAAGCGCAATTATCACACAAACAAACTCCAATGTGTTGATATACAATCCTTTAATTATCGAGAAAGGCAGGTTTTCAACTCTTGTCACGATAAAATTCATCGCACAAACCATCCATTTCACGCAAAAGGCCACACCTATATTAATATAAGGTATGAAGCACACGAGCAGCATCACCATGCCCCCAATGATGACCACTGTCGAAATAGGCCCCATAAACAGGTTGCTGAGCCAGAAATAGCACGGAAACTGGTGGAAATAGTATATCGCGAACGGTGCTGTGGCTATTTGAGCCGCCAAAGTGACCGCCGTCAGCTCCCAAATCTTGTCCAAAAACTTGAATTTTGTATAAAACAAGTTATAAATCGGTCTTTGGAGCACCACGATGCCTATCACCGCGCAATATGACAGCAGAAATCCCACATTGAACAGGTTTGCCGGGTCGATGCACAGCAGCAGAAACGCCGAGGCGGCGAGGCTATTCAAGAGTACTCCTTCCCTTTTGAGCATGTCGCCGATGATTACGAACGAGAGCATGATTGTGGAGCGCAAAATCGACGGCGCAAGCCCTGCCAGCAAAGCGTAAAACCATATCAGCAGCAGCAAAAGCGATTGTTTGAGCACATTATGCCAGGGCTTGCGCCTGTTCAGGAAGCCAAGCAGATATGAGAAAACCATAAACACCACTCCTACATGCATTCCCGACACACATAGTATGTGCATCGAGCCTGCCGCAACGTATTTCTGTCGCAGCTCGGTGGGCAGAGTGTCGTCGTAACCCAGCAAGATGGCAGCTGCAACAGCGTATTCGTCGCCTTCGATGCCCAACTCGCGCATAGTGCGAAGCAAAAAGTCACGCAAGCGATACGAGAACGCATAGACTGGGTTAGCGCGGTTCATGCCAAGCTCTTCCCATGCGTCGTTTTTCAGATACACCTGCCGCAGAATACCTTTACGATACAGATATTTCTGATAATCGAGCTGTTCGGGGTTCTTAGGGGATTCCACCATGTTGGGAGGCTCATAAAACGCAATCACGTCGCCATATCTCAAGCCCAGCGAACGCTCGTTTTTCTCGAGATAAGCCATCACCGCACCTTGGTCGGACTGCATTTTCAGAACCGCCTTCACCGAGCGTTCCTTCTCTGTCGGCCATTCCGCCAGACGTGCCACAAAAACTTCTCGGCCGGCATCCAGATCATCGTCACGGATATGAACCACCACGACGCCTATTAATATAAGGTGCAGATTGAGTATAACTCCAAAAATCCAGCGATATCTGTAGTCCTTGACAGCCGAGGCCACCACAAAAAGCGCAACACCCAGCAAAACCACAGCAACCAAGAGATAACCGACCATGTTTTGGGACAGGTTCAAACACGAAAACGACAGCCAGATGCCCAAAGCGAACGGCATCAGCAGCCTGATGAACGGATATTTGAACCAGTTGACCATACTTACATGTTTTTCCGACATGCAAGTTACAAATATTTAGTCGGAGAAAAAACATTTTCCCCGACTATTTTTCAACAGATTTTTCTTAAATTTTTTTAACAATCCTAAAAAATTTTAACACAAATGTTAATACTTTTTAACATTTGCGATGATTGTCTCGGCTGCTTTGTCCGATGCGCCTGCGTTTCCAAGCACTGCCTTAAGCTCTTCGTAATCCTCGAGCAGTTTCTTCTGTCGCTTCGAGCTTGCGAGAAGCGACTTGAGCTCGTTGGCCACGTTGTTGGCGGTTAAGTCGTTCTGTATCAGCTCTTTAACCACCTCTCTATCCATGATAAGATTCACCAGACAGATGAAACGCACCTTGGCGAGCTGTCTCGCGATGATATACGATATCTTGTTTGCCTTGTAGCACACCACTTCAGGCACGTCGAACAATGCTGTCTCGAGTGTGGCCGTCCCTGATGTCACCATGGCGGCACTCGAGAGCTGCAGCAGCTGGTAGGTGCGGTTCACCACCAGCCGCACATTGGCTTTGTCGCCGATTATTTCTTTATAATAGCTCACCGGCAGCGATGGTGCGCATGCTATAACAAATTGATAATTAGGGAATTGCTTCACCACGTCGAGCATCACCGTGAGCATGCGGCTCACCTCCTGCTTGCGGCTGCCAGGCAACATCGCTATGATTTCTTTCTTCGGATTCAGGCGGTTCGCCTTATAGAATTTGTTTTTGTCGACAGGGTTAACCTTGGCTATCTCGTCTAGCAACGGATGCCCAACAAATTGACAATCAACATTATAGCTATCGTAAAATTTCTTTTCGAATGGCAATATGCACAGCATCTTGTCGACCACCTTTTTAATATTATACACGCGGCGGCGTTTCCATGCCCACACCTGTGGCGAGATGTAATAAAACACCTTGTAGCCTTTCTTATGCGCCCATTTTGCCACTTTCAGGTTAAAACCCGGATAGTCGATCAAAATTATGGCATCGGGGTTGAATTCCGCTATGTCTTTTTTGCAAAAACTAAAATTTTTTAAGATTGTCCGCAGATTCATCAGCACTTCGACGAAGCCCATAAACGCCAATTCGTGGTAGTTTTTCACCACATTTGCGCCATTGCGCCGCATTTTCTCGCCTCCCCATGCCCTGATTTTAGCCTCAGGGTCCTGGGCCCGCAACGACGCCACCAGATTGGAGCCGTGCAAGTCGCCGGAAGCCTCACCTGCTATGATGTAATACTTCATTTTTCAAACTTTTTTAATTCGTTCATGACATCGTACGCCGTCCAGTCGTATTGTGTAGGCACTATCGACGCATAGTTGTTTTTCAATGCATAGATGTCGGTGTCGGTGCCTTCGTCTTCGACGATGAAGTCGCCTCCTATCCAGAAATATTCGCGTCCGTGCGGGTCTTTCCGCTTGTCGAAGATCTCTTTCCAGCGCGCCTTTGCCTGACGGCATATCTTCACACCTTTTATCGGGTTTCCCTCAGAATATTTAGGGAAATTCACGTTCAGACAAACGCCTTTCGGAAGGCCCTCCTTCAAGACTCTGCGTGTGATGTCGAGTATATATTTCTCGATATGTTCAAAATTTGCGTCATGCGAATAATCCTCCACGCTGAAGCCCACAGCAGGGATGCCGTCCATGCATGCCTCCACGACGGCAGCCATTGTGCCAGAATAGATAACATTGGTCGAGGCGTTCGAGCCATGGTTGATGCCCGACACCAGAATGTCGGGATATTCGTCCATCAGCATCTGAAAGCCCACCTTGGCGCTGTCGACGGGACATCCGTTAAGGACATACATCTCGAAGTCGTCGTGTTTCTCTAAAGTCCTGACTCTCAACGGTTCATTGATTGTCATCGAGTGGCTCTGCGCCGATTTCACCTCTTCTGTCGAGACCACCACCACCTTTCCGATCTGACGCATCAGACTTGCCAGTGTCTGCAGGCCTTTCGCCAGATATCCATCATCATTCGTTACTAAAATCGTCGGTCGTTTTTCCATCTAAAAATCCTTTAAAACTTTATACAATTTCTGCGTAGGCAGACCCATCACATTGAAATACGAGCCTTCGACATTGCTCACGCCGCAGTAGCCTATCCATTCCTGGACACCGTAAGCGCCCGCCTTGTCGTAAGGCCTGTAATTATCCACATAATATTCAACCTCTTGATTATCAAGCTTTTCGAATGTCACTTTTGAAGTAACGGAGAAAGTCTTCGTCTTCTCTTTAGTATGCACTGTCACGCCTGTCACCACCTTGTGAACCTTGCCGGAAAGCTGGCTTATCATACGAATCGCGTCTTCACGGTCTTTAGGTTTTCCCAAAATCTCATTTTCGATGATAACCACAGTGTCGGCAGTGATAACCATATAATTTTCAGGCAGTTCCGCTTCTTCAAAAGCCTTTGCTTTCTTCAAGCTCAAAAACGGCGCCACATCAATCGAAGGCAAGCGCGAAGGATAGCTTTCGTCGACTTCTTTTGTCAAAATGGTGAAATCGAGGCCGATACCCTTCAAAAGCTCTTGTCTGCGAGGCGATTTTGACGCCAAAACAATATTGTATTTCTTTAAATTGTCTAACATTTTATTTTATAAAAAACATTGATAAAACTCCAATTAACATACTGATTTTCATCACGATAGACTGAAAATGGAACATTTTGGCAGTCCTTCCGTCCTTATTTGAGATAAGAGTGTAAAGATTGCCAGCCATCACCACAAAAACCAGCAACAATCCTGATGCGTAAAGCATATAACTTGTGATTTTTAAGCCAAACTCGTTATTAAGATACGATTCGGCATAGCAGATCATCCAAAATGTCAGGAAACACATGACAATAACGATGATTTGAGCTGCGTTCACGCCCCACACGATCGGTATCGTGCGGCAGTGTGAGCGACCGTCGCCTTTCATGTCTTCCATATCTTTCACAATCTCGCGAATCAGCGTCATCAAGAATGCGAAAACGGTGTAAATCAACACGATATGAAGCGTCACATGCATCCATTCCTGATTCTCGAGCAGCATCTCTTGGTTGCCAAGCATCGACAAAACCTGAAACAGCCAAGGCAAAAACACTGCGAAGGCCACTGATAACGAGACGATCAGGTTCCCGATCACCAACTCTTTCTTATATCTGCTCGAATAACTATACAAAAAGCATGCCAAAAGTATCAAAGCGGCGAAAATTGTGTAGAAATTTCTGCCGTTAGCCATGATGCTTGCCGCCAATCCGCATCCTAATCCGATGATTGTCAATGCGATATAATACAAATTGGCTTGTCGCTCGGTGAAAATTATTCCCACTAAACGTTTCTCCGGTTTGTTGAAGGCGTCGATATCCATGTCGAAGATGTCGTTGATAATGTAACCGCCAGCCTGTATCAGCACCATCGCGATGACCAGAAGTGTGAACGCCAACGTGCTCGGGACACTCATGATGCAATGCCACACGAGGCACATCGTCAGAGCCGTAATAAGCAGATTCGGCCAACGCACCAGTTTGAAAAAAGCTCCAATTTTCTTCATTACCACAAATGATTTTCAAAATCCTTCATCCAGTTGTCCTGCACCTTCAACACCTGTTCGATGATGTCGCGCACCGCGCCTTTTCCGCCATCTTTGTTGCTGATATAAACGCTTATCTGCTTGATTTCCTCAGAGGCGTCGGCAGGGCATACCGGCACTCCCACCATCTGCATCACAGGGTAGTCGGGCATGTCGTCGCCCATGTAGACGATCTGTTCCTTTTTGAGGTTTTTCTCTTTCATATATTCCTCTAACTTAATGATTTTGTTAGGGATATGAGTAAAAACATCCTTCACACCAAGCATACGCATACGCTGTGTCATTGAGTCGGCATAACCGCCAGAAATGACAGCCACGTTATAGCCCAGACGCACAGCGAGTTGCAGGGCGAAACCGTCTTTCACATTAGTTGCGCGCAGACCCTCACCGTTTGGCATCATTATGACATCGCCTTGAGTCATAACTCCGTCATAATCAAAGATAAAGGTCGTCACATCTTTTAAAAGTTCTTTATAATTTTTCATTATTATGATATTTTTCCAAAATATAATTCGTCAAAACTTTATAAATCTCAAGCTCTTTTGGTGAATTCGCCAGCATCTCCTCGTGGTCGCGTATCGTCTGCAAGTCACCGCGACGAGCCGGACCAGTCAAAGCGTTATCCGAGGAAATCTCGAACGATTTCTGTATCATTTCCGTCACCAAAGGACGCATCAAATCCAATGTCAAACCATTGTCTTTCAATATCTTTTCTCCGACACCCAGCATCACATTTGTGAAATTCGATACAAAAACCGCCGCCAAATGTATCGCCTTACGCTGCTCATCGTCGCAATACTCCACTTTCGATGACAATTTATCGGCAAAACCGTTCAGACGAATCAGATCTTCTGGTGAGTTGGCATATATTAATAAAGGTACGTCGTCGAACGAAATTTCGCGTTCCTTACTGAACGTATAAAGTGGATAAAACACTCCATAACGCTCGATGCGGTTGAGCACCTCCGAAGGCTTTGTTCCCGATGTATGCACCGCAAGTCCTTTATAATCAACAAGATGCGATGCAACCTCAAAAATTTCGTCATCACGCACCGCAATTATCAAAAAATCCGATTTTAAAACTTTTTCGTAGTCGGAAACGGTCTCAACGCCCAATTCCTGACTCATTTTTTCAGCGGAAACTGGGTTCCTGACGAAGACGCAACAAGGATTTATCCCTTTGTTTTTCAATACTTTACAAAGAGTATAAGCCACATTGCCGGCTCCAACAATCGCTATTTTCCCAAATTGCAGCATATTTTTATTTCAAGCTACGAAATTACAAAATTTTTCGAGATAGTTGAAAAAATGGCTAAATTTTTCTTTGCAGATTGAAATTTTTACAATATTTTTGCGTTTATATTGTTAATTGAAAAAAAGCATAAAAATCACAATAAAATGATTGAGACAGACATTCGTGAATTAAACGAAAAAATTCAGAGAGAGAGTCAGTTTATCGACTTGATCAACATGGAAATGAGCAAGGTTATCGTGGGTCAGAAGCACATGACGGAGCGCTTGCTCATCGGTTTGTTGTCGAACGGTCACATCCTTTTGGAAGGTGTTCCAGGGTTGGCTAAGACATTGGCTATCAAGACATTGGCCAACATCGTCGATGCCGACTTCAGCCGTATACAGTTCACCCCTGACCTTTTGCCGGCCGACCTCGTGGGTACTATGATTTACAGCCAGAAGACCGAGGAGTTTTTGGTAAAGAAAGGCCCAGTGTTCGCTAACTTCGTGTTGGCGGATGAGATCAACCGTTCACCTGCGAAGGTACAGAGCGCATTGCTCGAGGCCATGCAGGAGCATCAGGTGACCATTGGCGAGAGCACGTTCGCATTGCCGGATCCGTTCCTGGTGATGGCAACACAGAACCCGATCGAGCAGGAAGGCACATACCCGCTTCCGGAAGCACAGGTCGACCGTTTCATGTTGAAAGTGGTCATCGACTACCCGAAAAAAGAAGAGGAAAAGGTGATTTTGCGCCAGAACATCAACAAGGAATATCCTGAGGTTCATAAGGTTACGTCGACAAAAGACATTTTGAACGCCCGTAAGGTCTGTCGTGAGGTTTATCTCGACGAGAAAATTGAAAACTACATCACCGACATCGTGTTCGCCTCGCGTTATCCGGAGGAGTTCAAGCTGAAGAAATTCGCTGGAATGATCAGCTACGGCGGCTCACCGCGTGCTTCTATCAACCTCGCTTTGGCAGCAAAGGCATACGCATTTATCAAACGTCGTGGCTACGTCATCCCAGAGGATGTGCGCGCTGTCGCCCCTGATGTGATGCGTCACCGTATCGGCCTGACCTACGAGGCAGAAGCAGAGAATATCACAACAGAAGATATCATCAATGAGATTTTGAACATTGTTGAAGTGCCGTAAACAATTGATAATTGAGAATTGATAATTGACAGTTGATAATGGAAGCAACTGAATTATTTAAGAAAGTCAGGAAAATCGAGATTAAGACGCGAGGGCTGACCAACCACATCTTTTCGGGCCAGTACCACAGTGCGTTCAAGGGTCGAGGCATGACATTCAGTGAGGTGCGAGAGTATCAGTATGGCGACGATATCCGCAACATCGACTGGAACGTCACGGCGCGATTCCATAAGCCTTTTGTCAAGATTTTCGAGGAGGAACGCGAGATGACGGTGATGCTGCTCGTCGACGTGTCAGGCTCCAACGACTTCGGCTCCATCGATGCCACCAAACGTGACATCACAGCAGAACTCGCGGCAGTGCTGGCATTCTCGGCGATACAGAACAACGACAAGGTGGGCGTGATATTTTTCAGCGACCAGATCGAGAAGTTCATCCCGCCGAAGAAAGGCTCGAGCCACATCCTGCGTATCATCCGCGAGATTGTGACATTCACGCCTCAGCACAAAGGCACCGACATCGGCGAAGGCCTGAAATTCCTGACAAGCGCGATAAAAAAACGCACCACAGCATTTCTCATCTCCGACTTCGTGACAAGCAAGCCGTTCGAACAGGAAATGAGGATAGCAGCACGCAAACACGACCTTATCTCATTGAGAATCACCGATAAACGCGAACTCATCGTGCCTAAGATAGGCCTGGTGAAGTTCCGCGACAACGAAACTGATAAAGATGTATGGGTTGACACCTCAACGAGCGCGTGGAACGAGGCATATCAGAAATATGTGCAGCACGCCACCGTGTCGCTGAACAAGACCTTCGCCAACAACGGAATCGATAACACATTGATTTACACCGACGAAGACTATGTCAAACCATTGATGCAACTTTTTAAAAGAAGAGAATCGAGAAAATGAGGAAACTTTGTTTCATATTGTTTTTCTGCATAATATCGTTACTTGGCGGACATTGCTTCGCACAAAACGTTTTCCTCAACAAAAACGTCAACACCGACACTATCGTCGTGGGACAACCGTTTGATTATCAGTTGTATATGACTGTTCCAAAGGATTATTATGTAGAATGGAAACAGTTTGGCGACACCTTGAGCAAGTCGATCGATGTGATCGAGGCAGGCGACGTGGTAACAACGCCTATCAGCAACAGCGACAATGTGAAGATGACGCAGAACCTGAAATTGACCTCTTTCGACACCGGCTACGTCTATGTGCCGTCGATTGAGATTGTATACAGCACGAGCATCAAAGACAGCATCCGACACAAGCTTTACACTGGAGAATACGAGCTTTACGTGACGACAGTGGCGGTCGACACCACCGAGGCTTTCCGCCCGATAAAAGACGTGCTTCGCCAAGGCGCCACAACAAAAGAAGTGCTGTTCGTGATAGTCGCGGCATTGATCATCGCAGGAGCCGTTTACCTTTTCATTTATTTGAAAAAGCATAAAAAAGACACTGAAGCTGTCGTTGTTGAGAAGAAAAAACCGACAATTCCTGCCATTGTGACAGCCCGTGCCAAGCTCGCCGAGATAAAAGACAGCGAAGCGTGGAAATCATTGAATACTAAGGACTATTACACCAATCTGACCGATATCGCACGCGAATATCTTGACGGACAATTCGGCATTGAAGCTGTCGAGATGACCACTGACGAGATCTTACAGGCCGTTCGTGCATTGGAAATCAACGAGATAGCAAAAGACAAGCTGCAAGAGACCCTTATATTGGCAGATTTTGTCAAATTTGCGAAAGCGAATCCTTCAGCAGAGCAAAACGAGGAATCGTTCAAAGAGACCAGCTATTTTGTCGAAGACAGCTACGCCTACTGTCAGGAAGTTGAGAAAAAGAAGAAAGAGGAGGAGGCAAAATGAGTTCGATAGAATTTGCATCGGCCAACTACCTTTATGGATTGATAATCATTCCATTACTGATAGTATGGTATATCTTCAGAGGCAGAAAAAACGAGGCTTACGTGAAGTTTTCCGACACCTCGTTCTTTGCAAACATGCGCAAAGGATGGCGAATCTATGCCCGGCACATTGTTTTTGTCCTTGAGATGTGTGCTTTGGCGTTGTTAATCATTGCGTTAGCGCGTCCACAGAGCAGCTCGACAAACAGAAAAATCAACGTGGAAGGCATCGACATCATCTTGACGATGGATATCTCGAGCAGTATGCTCGCCATGGACCTGAAGCCTGACAGATTGGAGGCTGCCAAGGAGGTTGCGTCAGACTTCGTGAAAGGCCGTCCGGAAGACCGTATGGGACTGGTAGTTTTCGCCAGCGAGACATTCACGCAAGTGCCTTTAACCACTGACCATAACATGCTCCTCAACATGATCAAGGACATGAAATGTGGCATGTTGGAGGACGGCACCGCCATAGGCGATGGTCTGGCATCTTCGGTAAGTCGACTGAAAGACAGCGAAGCCATCTCGAAGGTGGTGATCCTGCTCACCGACGGTGACAACAACGCGGGCTCCATCGACCCTGCCACAGCTGCCGAGATGGCCAAGATATTCGGCATCAGAGTGTACACCATCGGCGTAGGCTCAAGAGGCACAGCACCTTATCCGGCACACACACCGTTTGGCGGCACTCAGATAGTGCAGATCCCAGTCAACATCAACGAGCCACTGCTGCAAAACATAGCCGACCAGACAGGCGGCAAGTATTACCGTGCCACTTCGAAAGAAAGCCTGCAACAGATCTACGACGAAATCGACCAATTGGAACGCTCGAAGATAGAGATAAACGAGTTCACACGAGTGCATGAAGAATTTTTACCTTTCGTTTTGATGAGTTTGGCATTATTGTTGTTGGTATTTTTATTGCGTAACACTGTTTTTAAGACATTAACGGATTAAGGATTGATCATGGAGACAAGCATTTTAAGATTTGAAAACCCGCAGTATCTGTACTGGTTGCTGATAATACCGGTGCTGATAGCCGTGTACGTCCTGATTCGTATCTGGAACAAGCGACAGTTTGCGCGTTTCGCCAACATCAAGTTACGCGGATACCTCATCCCGATGTTCTCATCGCAGAGGGCTAACACGAAATTTATACTGTTTTTACTGATAATTGCATTAGTTATTGTAGGTGCAGCCAACCTGCAGTCAGGCTCGAAGATGGAGAAAGTGAAGCGCGAAGGCATCGACATCTTCCTTTGTGTCGACATCTCCAACTCGATGCATGCCGAAGACATAGCGCCAAACCGTCTGGAACGCTCGAAGCAGGCTATCAACAAGCTCATCTCGAAGCTCGGCGGCGACAGGATAGGTGTCATTGTATTTGCTGGCAACGCCTACGTGCAACTGCCAATAACCACCGACTATTCAGCCGCCAAGATGTTCCTCTCGACCGTCGACACCGACCTCATCCCGGCACAGGGCACTGAGATCGGACGCGCCATCGACCTGGCAATAAAATCGTTCGGCGAGAGCGAGCACAACAAAGCCATCATCATCATTTCCGACGGTGAGGACCACGAGAACGGCGACGCGGTGAAAGCAGCGCAAGACGCAGCAAAATACGGCATCAAGATATACACCATAGGCATGGGCCTCGACGAAGGAGCCCCTATCCCACTCTACAACCAATACGGCAAACGCACAGGTTACAAGAAAGACAAGGAAGGCAACGTAGTCATCACCAAACTCGACGACCATATTCTGCGCCAGCTGGCAGAAATCGGCGACGGACTGTACGTGAGAGCCAACAACTCAAACGTAGGTCTTGACAAGATTTACGACGACATCAGCAAGGCTAAGAAATCGGAGATCGAAGCAAAGGTTTTTACCGACTACGACGACCAGTTCCAGTGGTTCATCGGAGCAGCTATCATATTGTTAATCATTGAGATACTCATTTCTTCAGGAAAGAGAAAATGGGAGTCGAACTTTAAATTTTTTGAGCCGAAAAATGAAAACAATTGAAAAAATAGGCATATTGCTGCTGTTTATGGCAGTCACTGTTTGCGCTGATGCCCAAGCTAGGGACATCCGCAAGGGCAACAGGGACTACCGCAAGGGCAATTATTCGGAGGCTGAAGGCGAATACAAGGAGTCGCTCAACAAGAAATACAACGACAAGGCGCAGTTCAACCTCGGAAACACGTATTATCAGCAGAAAAACTACGAAGAAGCCGCCAACAGCTATGGCAGCGTCACCGATAGAAATGTGTCGAAAGATGTTGAAGCCAAGGCTTATTACAACTTCGGCAACAGCATGATGGAGCAGCAGAAATACCAGGAGGCATTCGACGCTTACAAAAAATCGCTGAAGCTCAACCCTGCCGACGAGGATGCGCGTTACAACCTCGAATATGCACGCCAGAAACTCATTTTGCAGCAACAACAGCAGCAGCAACAGCAGCAAGACCAGCAAAATCAGGATAAGAAAGACGACAAGCAAGAGCAAAATCAGGATCAGCAGCAACAGCAACAACAGCAGCAGGAGCAAAATCAGGATGAGCAGCAGCAACAACAGCAGCAGCAACAACAGGAACAGCAGATGTCGAAAGAAGACGCTGAGAGAATGCTGCAAGCCCTTGAAAATCAAGAGAAACAGACAATGGACAAGATGAACGAGGCGAAGGCAGCACAGATGCAGAAACGAAAGATTCAAAAAGATTGGTGATTTTAGTTTAGAGTTTAAAGTTTAGAGTTTAGAGTCAGTTATATAGTTTAGAGTTTTGAGTTAAATGAAGAAAATTGGATTAATATTATTGTTTTTAGTGACGGCGTTCTCGGTGAGCGCTCAGGACGATGTCAATTTCAAGACGATATGCAAGAAACAGGTCGTGGTAGGTGAGCAGTTTCAGGTCTCGTATGAACTCACAGGTGACGGCTCCAACTTCGAGGCCCCGAATTTCACCAACTTCGAGATCGTGGGAGGACCGTTCTCATCGCAGAGTTCCAGCGTACAGATAATCAACGGCTCGGTGACGAAGTCGACCACCCACACATATTCTTTTTATCTGAGAGCCATCAAAGAAGGCACATATACCATTCCGGCGGCTACCATCACCGTCGACAAGAAGAAAATCAAGAGTAGCACCGAGGACATCACGGTGGTGAAAGACAGCAGCGTGGTGACGGGCAGCAACGGTTCGGGAAGTGCCAGCAAAGGTACCAAAGAAGTGTTTTTGGAGGCCTCGCCTAGCAAAAAGACAGCATACATCGGCGAGCAGATATTGTTGAGATACAAGATTTACTACACCATCCCTATCTCGCAGCTCTCCATCTCGAAAGCTCCTTCATATTCAGGCTTTTGGATGAAAGACGTGACCGAGAACAACGGCACGCTGCAGCAGTCGTCGATAGTGCGCAACGGCACCGAATACCATGTAGCCACCATCCAGGAGATAGTGCTGATACCGCAAAAAGCCGGCACTCTCACCATCGACCCGCTCGACATCAGCTGTATCGCACAGATAAGAAACGAGAACCGTCAGTCGAAAGGTTACGACCCGTTTGACAACTTCTTCGGCGACATCATGGGATCGTCGTACACCAACGTCAAAAAAGACATAAAGTCACAACCTATTGATATTGAGGTAAAACCAGTGCCTGCCAAAGACAAGCCGAGCAGTTTCAAAGGCGCTGTCGGACAGTTCACGTTCACCTCAAGCATCGACAAGACCGAGATGAAGTCGAACGACGCCTTCACCGTGATTTATACTGTGTCGGGCAACGGCAACATAGAGCTTTTGGAGCTCCCGAAGCCTGTTTTTCCACCCGATTTCGAGGTTTACGACCCAAAAATCACGACAAACACCAAGAACAACAGCTATGGCATCAGTGGCACTAAGAAAGCCGAATATGTAGTTATTCCTAGAGTCTCAGGCGAGTTCACCATAGGCCCGACGGAGTTCTCGTATTTCGACCCGGCAAAGAACAGATATGTCACATTAAGCTCCGACAAATACGAGTTACACGTCGAGAGAAGCGCCAACGAAGGCAGCAGCGGCATAATTTACGCTGGCGGACAAGAGGCCATCAAGGTGGTGGGCAGCGACATCAACCATATCATGCTGAACGGCAGCCTCAAAAAAGAGAGCACTTTATTGTTTGGCACACCGCTCTATTTCATCATCATCATTCTGATGATTGTTGTTTTCGTGGCAGGACTTGTCTATTACAAGAAAATCAACAAATTCAACCAGAATCAGGTGTTGGTGAGGAACAAGAAAGCCACGAAGATAGCGAAGAAACGTCTGCAAAACGCTTATAACTATCTGAAAATCAAAGATTCGTCACATTTCTACGAAGAGTTCTCGCAGGCTTTATGGGGTTATATTTCCGACAAGCTAAACATCTCGCGCTCGCAGTTGTCGATGGACACCGTGAAAGAGATGATGGAAGGCAAAAACGTGTCAGAAGACATTGTAAACCAATTCATTGAGTTGTTAAACAGCTGTGAATACGCACGCTTTGCGCCAGGCGATCCTGAGAAGAAAATGGAAGAGTTATACGAAAAAGGTGTTGAAGTAATTACGAAAGCTGAAAAAAATCTGAATTAGCATGAAAAAGATATTATTTATAATAGTTTTGATGGTTGTGGCTATCGGCTTGAAGGCGCAAACCATTCATGACCAGCAGTTTGAGAAGGCAAACTTCTATTATAACGAGGCGCGTTACGACACTGCTGTGGTGATATACCAAGGGATTTTGGACGACGGATATGTGTCTGCTCCTTTATTATATAATATAGGTAACGCATATTTCAAGATGAGAGACTATCCGATGGCCATTCTCAATTATGAGAAGGCGTTGAAGCTTGAGCCCAACAACGAGGACATCAAGCAGAACCTGGCCATTGCGAATGCGCTCATCACCGACAAGATCGAGCCAGTGCCTGAGTTTTTCCTGAAAAAGATATGGCGAAACATTGGCAACGAGTTTACTGCCGACGAATGGGCTATAGCGTCGTTGGTATTTATAGCTTTGGTTTTGATAGTGCTGTTTTTGTATCTCACAGCTCGAACAAAAGGCTTGAAGAAAGGCATGTTTTTTACAGCTATATTATTGATTCTCATTACTTTATGTAGTATCATCTTCGCTTCGCAGAAGCACAGCTACATGAACGAGCACAACGATGCCATTGTCATGATGCCTACTATTACTGTGAAAAGTTCGCCAACATCATCTGGTACTGACCTTTTCGTGCTTCATGAGGGCACCAAAGTGAGGATATTGGACAAAGCTGACAATTGGAACAAAATAAAAATCGCCGATGGCAGTGTCGGATGGTTACCGTCTTCTTGCGTCACAAGATATTGACATTCAATGGTTTTATGGGTTAACAGAGAAAAAATTTACATTTTTTCCTAAAATAGTTTGCACAGGTCAAAAATTTGTTGTATTTTTGAACCCTTAAAATAGAGTTAGTTTATATTGAAATTAATAACTAAATTACGTGATATGAAAAAAAGATTTTTACCGTTAAGTATGCTTTTGATAACCATGGTGTTAGCTCAAGCAAGTATGGTAGCTAACGCTGCTGAAATTGGAGGAAAATACACTCCGAGATCAGAATCAAACGCTACAATTTCTTCATTTTGGAAGAGTATTCGCGCAAATCAGGAGACAGGTTTGATTGATCCGGCATCATTGATTGCCGGTCAGAAGGCCGCTCAGGCGTCGAGAGACGCCGAGTTGAGCTGGGAGCAGGCTGGTCCTGATAATTTCGGTGGTTCAACAAGAGCCGTTATTTATGACAACAGTGGTAATGTCCTTATCGGTACAGTCGGTGGTGACATCTACAAGACGACCAACGATGGTATCACATTCCAGTACATGGCACATGTCGACGCTCCTGTCAGCTGCTTCGCCATGTTGAACAATGTGCTTTATGTTGGTACTGGTGATGGTTTCAACGCACATCTCGCCAATGGTCTTGACAGGTACGACTACACCACAAGTTTCGTTGGCAACGGCGTTTACAAACTTGAAGGCAACCTTATGACACTGGTGGCAGGTACAGGCAACATCCAGTTTGTCAATGAGATGGCTGTTGTTGGTAACGACATCTATGCTGCCACAAGCGAAGGTCTCTTGAAGAACTGGGCAGTGGTTCTTGAAGGCAATTTCAGAAGTGTCAAGGGTAACGGCAACGGTGATGTGCTTGCAGCTGACCAAAAAGATGTTTATCTTGCCAAGGCAGGTGTCGGTTTCAACAAGATCACAGGCACTGGTGGTCTTCCGAGCAACAACAACAATCCGAAGATTATTGCCATGTCACAGTCTGACAAAGAATTCATGTATATAACTTTCATGACTGGTTCAGCAGTAAGCAGCTCAACAACAACATCAGGAGGTTACAAGACAGGCAACATTTATTTCACAACCGACGGTGGTGACACATGGGAGGTTGGATACACTGCATCAACATTCATGTACAACATCTTGGGGAAATATGCTGATTACACTGGCTTCATGAGTGTTCACCCGAGCAATCCTAGAAAGGTATTCATCGGTTCTGACAACCTCTGGGTTATTGAAGACATCACAAGTTCTGGCGTAAACAGCTACAGACCACTCCAGATTTCAGAATATGACTGTTCAGAATATGCATCTATCGCTTGGAATCGTTACTACTATCTCCACCAGGGTATCATGAACATCGTGTTCGACCCAGCAGATGTCAACACATTCTTCATTGGCACTGAAGGCGGTATCTTCAAGGGTGAGTATTATGCTCAGCTTTATTCATACAAGGGTGGCAACCGCTACTTCATCACAGACGAAGAGCACTCATCAACAGCACGTATGATGAGCGTTGCAGTTGGCGGCACCTCGAAATTCATCGGCGGTTCGCTTGACCACGGCACAATCATGATGCTTGGCAACGACAGTGTCGACAACGTCACAACAGGTAGAGCTATCTTCCCGAATGTAACATCAACAAACAATTCATTCGGTTACTTCACATACGAATATGCAGGTGGTCCTTGCGCTGTGTCAACAATCAAACCTCAAATCATGTTTGTGTCACACAAGGCGTTGGGCGATGACATGCCTATTCACAGAACAGAGACCAATGGCGAGGACTATGACCTCACCAAGTTCAGCGCAAAGGGTGTGATTAAAAACAAAGAAGCTTTCAAGACCCCATTCGCTTTGTATGAAAACTACGCTGACAACCACACTTCAATTGAGATCAATGAGTTGTTAGACAGCCTTTATGTAGCTATCGACACAGTGATAGTTACTGCAGGCGATACAATCTATCTCAACAGCAACTTCCACGTGACACAAGGTCAGATCTGGGCAGCTGATACAGCATACATCTACAACTATGTCAACATCAACGACACAGTTTATACAATCAACGACACATCATTGTTTGTTGACGAGGTATACCGTGACACTATCGTCACTGTCGATATTGATTTCGACACATTGTATCTGGCCATCAGAAAAGAAGCCAAGGCAGGTGACGTTCGTCACTACTACAGCAACCAAGGCGGTTATCCTATCGAATACACCCTTCCTGAGCCACCACATGACCCGATGCACATTGATACTACAGGCGGTTACAAATGGATTGTCGGCGACACCATCTGGGGCTTGCACGATCCACTCAAGACCAACTTTGTATGCGCTATTAAAGATAATGTGTACATGACAAGAGACGCTCTCATTTTCAATGCAGACACAGAGTGGTTCCTCATCAGCACCATTTCAGGCACTCCAACATCAACAGTAATCAGCGCTGACGGCAACACAGCATACGTTGGTACAATAAGCGGTAACTTCTACAAGTTTGAAGGTATCGACAACGCTTTCTCAGCTGAACAAGCCAACGTCAACGATACTCTCGGCAACAGAGTCGTCACCATGACTTCAGACGTCGAGACATTCGCTGGCCGCGCCATCACAAGCATCGCTGTCGACCCGAACAATGCTAACAACATCATTGTGACATTGGGTAACTACGACAATGACAACTACGTATACAAATCAACCGACGGTGGTGCAAGCTTCACATCAATCCAGGGCAACCTCGGCAGATTCCCGGTCTACTCAAGCATCATTGAGAAGAGCTCAGGTCTCTATATCATTGGTACCGAGCACGGCATCTACACCTCAGCCAACGGCAGCTCATGGGAGAGATCAGGCAATATCACATGCCCGGTGATGGACATCAAACAGGCTATCATGGCAAATCACGACGATGTGATCGATGTCCTCTATGATGAGTTAGGCACCCCAACATACGTCATTTATCCTGGTATCAGCAACGATGGCATGATCTACGCTGCAACATACGGTTGTGGTGTCATCAAGTGCGGTACATACAAAGAAGGTTCAGACTTCGGTATCGATGAGGTGTTTGCTGGCAACCAGAACGTCATGATCAACGTCTATCCTAACCCGGTGAGAGGCGACGCTCAGTTCAACTTCACAATGTCAGAGAATGGCAATGTGAGCTGCCAGATCTTCGACCTCGCAGGCCGCATGGTGATGAACAGCGAGCTCGGTTACTATGGTGAAGGTGAGCACACAGCTACAATCAACACAGAGAACCTCACAACAGGCTCATACATCATCCGCGTCATCGCTGGTAAAACATTGAGTACAGGTAAATTCTTAGTGTACTAAAAACGATAAAAATCAAATAGAAAAGGCTCCCAATCGGGAGCCTTTTTTTGTTAGAAGATTTTTAATAAATGTTTTCTCGCTGGTACTGCTGATACTCACCGTAGGCAGGACATGTCGATTTGTTGCTTCTGCACGACGACATCACCATGCCAAGGGTAAACGCGACCAACAACATAATAACAATTTTTTTCATATTGATAGGATTTATTAATTTCACACAACAAAGAAACGAATTTTTTTCTAATTTTGTACATTATTTGTAAAAAAAATTATCATGGTTGAAATCAAGAAGCCGGCAATAGAGCCAGGATGGTACGAGGTGCTCAAGGACGAGTTCGCCTCGCCTTACTTCGCCGGCATCAAGAGCTTTCTCATCGATGAGAAGCGC
>Ga0310696_10001597_pt1 | contig 32426 bp, 26 predicted proteins | sample AusTroGonzalo_MG_4_FD_203885 | JGI IMG/M metagenome (GOLD analysis project Ga0310696, IMG submission 203885) | Bovine rumen microbial communities from tropical cattle in Woodstock, Queensland, Australia - Gonzalo_02 (v2) (version 2) | ecosystem: Host-associated > Mammals > Digestive system >... | reverse complement strand
CTCGTGATGTACTCCCCGGTCGACACTCCGGAGCGCCAGAACGCCTTCTGGTGGGCCCCGTTCGTGCTCGACACCGACAAGCTGACCTGCACCACCAAGGAGTTCATCAAGGCGGTGGGCGCCGAGGGCGTGCCGGTCTACAGCGTGCTGTGGCCCGAAATGTACAAGGAACGCGCCTACATCGAGCGCAACGGCTTCGGCGTCGCGAAGTATCCGTTCTGCGATCCCAAGTCGCGCAACATCGACTACGCGAACGACTTCAACTGCAAGACCGCGAACTGGCTGACCGACCGCACCATCAGCTTCTTCACGCACCCGGTCTACTCCGAAGAGCAGATGCTCGCCTGTGCCGACGCGTTCCGCAAGGTCGCCGACGCCTACATGAAGTAAGCAGTTGGAGCACTAATACTTTCCGGCGCGGAGAACGCTTCTCCGCGCCGGGGAGTCAAATCTTTTTCGGGGAATGGGAATATTTAAAATGGACAAGGTCAAATACGCTCTCATCGGTTTCGGCGGCATCGCCGAGAACCGGATCGCCAAGGAAGGCTTCGCCTGCGACAAGGCGCGCTTCCCGAAGGGGCTGCAGAAGGCTGAACTCATCGGCGCGTTCGACGTCAACCCCGCCCGTGAAAAGGCGGCCAAGGCGCTCGGCCTCAAGTGGTACAAGTCGGTCGACGAACTGCTCGCCGATCCCGCGGTCGACGCCGCCTACGTCGCCACCAACAACGCGAGCCACGCTCCGCTGGCGATCAAGGCCCTCAACGCCGGCAAGCACGTGATCGTCGAAAAGCCGATCGCCACCAGCGTCGAGGACGCTCAGGCGATGATCCGGCTCGCGGCGCGCAAGAAGCTGTCGCTGATCGTCGACCACATGATGGTCAACAACGCCTACAACAAACTGGCGCGGCGCACCGTGAACCTCGGCAAGGCGGGCAAGATCAACGACTGCTGCTTCCACATGGAGTTCCTCTACGGGGCGACTCCCGAAGAGGCGGCGACGTGGCGCTGCTCCAAGGTCGCCGAGATGGGCGGTCCCATCGGCGACGTGGCGTCGCACTGCTTCTACCTCGCCGAGTTCGTGCTGAACTCGAAGATCACCAGCGTCGCGGCGGTCTACCTGCCCAAGACGCTCGGCATCAAGGCCGAGGACGGCGCGTACATCAAATTCACGATGGCGAACGGCATCACCGGTTCGGCCAAGGTCGCCTTCAGCGAGCCGCGCGGCGGTCTCGTCGGCACCTTCTCGAACCTCGGCTACGAGATCTACGGCGACCAAGGCGTGATCCGCGGTTTCGGAACGATGTTCCAGATCTCCGGACACCCCGACGAGCCGTACAAGATCCGCCTCGAACTCGAGACGGCGAAGGGCATCAAACCGCTCAGCCCCCGCAAGTTCCCGAACATCTACCAGTCGCTCATCGAAGGGCACGCCGAGTCGATCCGCAAGGGTTCGCCCCTCAACGGCACCGACGGACTGCGGAACCTGCGGCTCTGCCTCGCGGCGCACAAGTCGGCGCGCAACGGCGGCAAGGCCTACAAAGTCCGCTGACGGATACAGAAACTCATGAATGTCGGCGCACCCGAAAAGTTCCGGGTGCGCCGACACGATGTGTGAAAAAACAAGGAAACACGTATCATGTTGAACATCGGTTTGGCAAAAGAGATCATCACTCCTCCGTGCGGCGTCGGTCTGGCGGGTTACTTCAACCCCCGCCCCAACCGCGGCGTCTACGACGACGTCTGCGTCCGCGCGATGGCGGTCGAGCAGGACGGCAAGAAAATGGGCTTCCTGACCTTCGACCTCTGCAGCATGAGCAATCCGTTCTTCGACGACATCCGGATCGGGATGCGCGCCGAGGGCATCGAGTTCGCTCAGGACGTGATCATTTCGGCGACGCACACCCACACCGGTCCGAACCTGCGGCGCGGCACGGCCTCCAACGATCCCGAGTGCTTCGCGGTCAAGGCCGGCATCGAGGCGGCGGTGCGTGCGATGAAGCGCGCGGTCCGCAGCATGGCCCCGGCGGAGATCTTCTACGCCGAGCATGACGACAACCCCTGCGCCTACGTCCGCCGCTACATCATGAAGAGCGGCGCGGTGGTCACCAATCCCAGCCGGTGCAACCCCGACATCGTCGGGCCGGAGACCGACTTCGACAAGCACATCCGCATCCTGGCCGTCAAGCAGTACGGCCGCATCAGCGCGATCATGGTCAACTTGGCGAACCACTGCGACACCGTCGGCGGCGACTTCGTTTCCGCGGACTGGCCGGGCCGCATGGAAGCCGAGATCCAGTATCAGCTCAAGCAGGACGTGCCGGTCTTCCAGCTGACCGACGCTTCGGGCAACATCAACCACTTCGACGTGCATCAGAAGATCGACCAGACCAACTACAATGAAGCCTGCCGCATCGGCAGGATCTACGGCAAGATCGTGGTCGGGCTGCTCGACAAACTCGAACCGCTCGCGCTGGGGCCGATGGAGATCAGCCACGCCGAGATGGAGATCCCGCACCGCAAGATCACGCCCGAGCAGTACGCCGAGGCCAAGAAGTACCTCGAGGACACCAAGGACGCGAAGCTCTCGGACGGCGACCTCACGAGCGAAGGTCTCGCCAACGGCGAAGTCACCGTGATGCGCTACTTCAAGCAGCGGGTGATCGACTGCGCCGAAAAGAGCACCCCGTCGCACAAGAGCTCCATCACGCGGGTGAGCTTCGGCAAGACGCTCGCCTTCGTCACGCTGCCGGGCGAGCCCTTCAACGGCATCGCGCAGGCGATCCGCAAAGCCTCGCCCTACGCCAAGACGATCATCGTCGAGCTGGCGCAGTCGGCGTCGGGATACGTGCCGATGCGCGACTGCTTCGAGCGCGGCGGCTACGAGGCCCAGCCGGGCGTCAACTCGGTCGCGCCCGACGCGAGCGACGTGATCATCGCCGCCTCGATCAAAAATCTGTAAACGGCGTCAAAGATTTTCGGTTTCCGCCTTCGCGCTGAAAGCGCTACGGCGTGACGAGCCGGCGTAAAAAACATTTGAAGACGCGGAGCGGCGTCGGCGGTCCTGACCGCCGTGCCCGCCCCGCGACTTTTTTTGCCTCACGCCTCGGACAATCTCTTGGGGCGCTTGTCGTCGTTCCCTCGGTCGTGTACGCCAGTACACTCCTTCGCGCCTCCTCGTCGCCCCGGCGACCTTGTCTCAAGACGCTTCGCAAAAAGGCGAAAGCATAAAACCCGATGTCGAACAATCTCTTGGTGTGCAAATGCGAGCGGATTCGGCAGTTGGAGAAATGCGTTGGAGGCGTTTGTCAACTTTATCAATTCCGATGATTCTCTCCAAGAAGAAAGCAATATCGTTGAAAAAGATGAAAACGTGATTCCCGAGACCGCGCCGGGGTGTTTCGTTCACAAGACGCCACGGGACATCAATCTGAGGGTGCGGTTCAAAGTCTTTTTGAGAGACCGTTTCAAATGCTGCGCTTGCGGAGCATCTTCCGCCAAAGCCCCCGAAGTGGTACTGCACATTGACCACATAATACCATGGGGATAAAGGCGGAGAAACCCTTTTGGACAATCTGCAAACCTTGTGCTCCAAGTGCAATCTCGGTAAAGGCGATATTGATATATCATGATGCCTCCTGACCAATGCCGTCCGCAGCCATGTGTTGACAATGGCTTTATATATGGGATGACATCGACAGAAAATAAGTTTCCGCCCTTTGCGGCGATGTCGCGGAACTATTGAAATGTCTGAATTTTTCGTAATTTTTCGTAATTTTTTATAAATTTTCTTGAAAATTCCCGTTGACGGCGTAAGTTAATAATAGCATACCCTCGTAAGCCTCTCGGCTTTTGCCGATGCTCAACCTTCGAGGGGTTTTTTGTATGGAGACGCCGATGGGAACCGCGTTGTATTCGAAAACGGCATTGAGCATTGCGGATCAGATTTCGCTGCTCGAGAAACGCGGTGTCGTCATAGAAGATACCGCTTTCGCTCAACGCGTACTGGAAACGGTCAGCTACTATCGGTTCAGCGCCTATCTGTATCCATTCCGCAAAAATGACGGTACGGACGGCTATGTTCCGGGAACATCGTTCGATCGATGCTGGCAATATTATCGGTTCGACCGCAAATTGAGATTTTGCGTCATCGATGCGATCGAACGTGTCGAAGTCGCCGTCAAAACCAAAATCGCCAATCACCTCTCCACAAAGTACGGCTCTTTCTCCTACCGAAATGCATCGACTTTCGCCGCACCGATAAATCCCGTCCGCTATCATGAGCTCCTTGCGTTCATCGACACGGAAACCCAAAAAAGCAAGGAAGAGTTCGTCGAGCATTTCCGGCGGACCTATGACACGGCCAACGGGCTGCCGCTGTGGATGGCCGTCGAGGTGATGACTTTCGGCAATATGCTCACCCTCTTCCGCCTCATGAAGAAACAGGACAAGCAAGTCATCGCCAGATACTTCGGCAGCAACGAACACGTCTTCGAGTCCTGGCTGACCAACTTGAACTATATCCGCAACATCTGCGCCCATCACGGGCGCTTGTGGAACCGACAGCTCGCGGTAAGTCCCTTGATCCCGGCCAAGGATGCGGCATGGCACGAAAGCGCCTGTCCGATAAACCCGAACCGGATTTTTTCTACGCTGTGCATTCTCAAAACCCTGTTGACGGTGATCGCGCCCCAATCCAACTGGCGGGAGAGGTTTTATTCACTGCTTAAAGAGTTCCCGACAATACATCGTATATCCATGGCGATCCCGGAGGGATTCGAAAAATCCGCCCTGTGGCGTTGATGACGTCGCTTTACGGGTATTGCCAACAATTTTTCGAGCCCCCGACTTCTTCACCCCTTGAACCTTCGAACCTTTGAGCGTATATTACGCGGGACGCACGGCAGTTCGGACGGTCGCGGCTTTTCGCGGCCTTTGAACCCTTGAACCTTTTAACCTTTGAAACCCAAAAATAAGGATATTTCATCATGCTGAACATCGGTCTTGCCACTGAGATCATCACCCCGCCCTTCGGAGCCGGCCTCGCCGGGTATTTCAATTACCGCCCCGCCCGCGGCGTATACGACGACATCACCGTCCGCGCCATGGCGATCGAGCAGAACGGCCGGTACACCGGATTCCTGACCTTCGACCTCTGCTACTTCCTCGCGCCGGTGCTCCGCGACGTCAAGCTCGCGCTCAAGGCGGCGGGGATAACCTTCGTCGAGGACATCATCATCTCGGCCACGCACACCCACACCGGCACCGCGTTCCGCTTCGACAACGCCAACGAGGCCGAAGCCGCCGCGCTCAAGCTCACCAGCGACGCCGCCGTCCGCGCCATGAAGCGCGCGCTCAAGAGCATGGCGCCCGGCGAGTTCTTCTACGCCGAACAGGACGCCAACCCCTGCGCCTACGTCCGCCGCTACAAGATGAAGAACGGCGCGGTCGTCACCAACCCGACGCGCTGCAACCCCGACATCGTCGGGCCGGAGACCGACTTCGACAAGCACATCCGCGTGCTGGCCGTCAAGCAGTACGACCGCATCAGCGCCGTGATGGTCAATCTGGCGAACCACTGCGACACCGTCGGCGGCGACTTCGTCTCGGCGGACTGGCCGGGCCGCATGGAGGCCGAGATCCGGTACCAGCTCAAGCAGGACGTGCCGGTCTTCCCCCTGACCGACGCCTCGGGCAACATCAACCACTTCGACGTGCACCACAAGATCGACCAGACCAACTACAACGAAGCCTGCCGCATCGGGCGCATCTACGGCCGGATCGTGGTGGAACTGCTCAAGAAGCTCGAACCCGTACCGGCCGGCAAGCTGGAGATCAGCCACGCCGCCGTCGAGCTCCCGCACTACAAGGTGACGAAAGACCAGTATGCCGCGGCGAAGAAGTACCTCGAAGACACCAAGAACGCCCCCGTCACCAAGGGCGACCTCACGAGCGAAGGCCTCGCCAACGGCGACGTCACGGTGCTCCGCCACTTCGCGCAGCGGATGATCAACTGCGCCGAAAAAAGCACCAAGTCGCGCGTCTGCAAGATCACCCGCGTCAACTTCGGCAAGAACCTCGCCTTCGTCACGCTGCCGGGAGAGCCCTTCAACGGCATCGCGCAGGAGATCCGCAAGAAGTCCCCGTACGCCAAGACGATCATCGTCGAACTCGCGCAGTCCGAGGGCTGCTACGTGCCGATGCACGACTGCTTCGACCGCGGCGGCTACGAGGTCCAGCCGGACGTCAACACCATGGCCCCCGAAGCGAGCGACGTGCTGATCGCCGCCTCGGTCAAAAATCTCTGACGCCGACCGAAAGGATGTCGCCATGCTCAACATCGGTCTAGCCGTGGAGATCATCACCCCGCCCTTCGGCGCGGGGCTGATCGGATACATCAACTTCCGCCCCGCGAACGGGGTGCTCGACGACCTGAAGGTCCATGCGATGGTCATGGAGAAAAACGGCCGAAAGACCGGTTTTCTGGTCTTCGACGTGCTGCACCTCGGCGAATACATGTTCACCGGGATCCGCATGGCGCTGCGCGCCGCCGGCATCGACTTCGCCGACGACGTGATCATCTCGGCCACGCACACCCACACGGGGCCCCAGTCGCGCAACCCCAACAACATGCGCGATCCCGAAAACTACGCCTGTCAGGGCATGATCGACGCCGCCGTCCGCGCCATGACGCGCGCGGCGCGCAGCATGGCCCCCGCCGAGCTCTTCTTCGCCGAGAAAGACGAGAACCCCTGCGCCTTCGTGCGCCGGTATCTGATGAAGAACGGCAAGGTCGTCACCAACCCGACGCGGTGCAATCCCGACATCGTCGGCCCCGAAACGGAGTTCGACCGGCACGTCCGCGTGCTCGCCGTGAAGCAGTACGGCCGCATCAGCGCGCTTCTGGTCAACATCGCCAACCACTGCGACACCGTCGGCGGCACGATGGTCTCCGCCGACTGGCCGGGGCGCATGGAAGCCGAGATCCGCTACGCGCTGAAGGAGGACGTCCCGGTCTTCGCGCTGACCGACGCCTCGGGCAACATCAACCACTTCGACGTGCACCAGAAGATCGACCAGACCAACTACGACGAAGCCGTCCGCATCGGCAGGATCTACGGCAGGATCGTGGAGGATCTGCTCGACAAGCTCGAACCCGTCGACGAGGGCGAGATCGAAGTATCCAACACCAAGGTCGTGATCCCGAACCGCAAGGTCACCGACGCCGAGTACGCCGAGGCCAAGAAGTACCTCGAAGACACCAAGGACGTCCCCAAGTCGGGCGGCGACCTCACCAGCGAGGGCCTCGCCAACGGCGACGTCACGGTCTGCCGCTGCTTCGCGCAGATGCTGCTCGACTGCCGCGACAAGAGCCTGCCGTCGCGGACGTGCAGACTCACGCGGATCAATCTGGGCAAGGCGCTCGCCTTCGTCTCGCTGCCGGGAGAGCCCTTCAACGGCATCGCCGAGGCGATCCGCAAGGCGTCACCGTACAAGCACACCTTCGTGATCGAGCTCGCGCAGTCGGAGAGCGTCTACGTGCCGATGCGCGACTGCTTCGCGCGCGGCGGTTACGAGACCACCGCCCGCCCCAACACCGTCGCCCCCGAAGCGAGCGACGTGCTGATCGCGGCGGCGGTCGCCAATCTGCAGTGACAGTTGCACACGACGCCGGAAAAACTGCAGTCGCTCCTCGACGACGCGGTGACGCGCGGCGAGGAGCACGCCTGTCAGCTTGCCGTCTATCTTGACGGGGAGCTTTTCTGCGACCTCACGGCGGGGGCGGACACGCGAACGGTGTTCCCGCTCTTTTCCGCCGGCAAGGGCGTGATGATCACGGCGGTGCTGCGCCTCGTCGAACGCGGGACTTTGAAGCTCGACGCTCCCGTCGCGGAGTACTGGCCGGAATTCGCCGCCAACGGCAAGGAAAAGATCACGCTCCGCGACGTCCTCACCCACCGCGCCGGGATGCACATCCTGCCGCCCGCGACCTTCGCGGAGCTCGCGGACTGGGACCATATGTGCGCACTGCTCGCCGCCCGCCGCCCCGTCGGCACGCCGGGGACGCGGACGCGCTACCAGCCCGTGACCTTCGCGTGGCTCGCGGGCGAAACGGCGCGCCGCGCCGACGGCCGGGAATTCAGGACCATCGTCCGCGACGAGGCGATCGTCCCCTCCGGCATGGAGGACTTCGGCTACGGCGTCGATCCCGCCGCCGCGCCGCGCACGCTCGGCATCCATAACTCCCCCGAAACGGCGGAGGACTGGCGGGTGCGTTTTCTGGACTGCGAGGAGGTCCGGAACGGCTTCATCCCCTCCGCCAACGCCTTCGGCACGGCGCGGGATCTGGCGAAGCACTACATGGCGCTCTCGGAAGGTCTGTTGTCGCCGGAAACGCTGCGCGCCGCGCTGACGCCCCCCGAACGCGGGGCGGACGATCCCGTGAAAAACTGGGAACGCTTCGGGCTGGGGTACATCCTCTGGGAGGGCGGCGCCTTCGGCCACGGCGGCGCGCTCGGCGCGGAGGGCTTCGCGGTGCCGGAACGCCGCCTCGCCGTCGGCTTCGCCACCGACACGCTTGCCGACGAGCATCCGGTGCGCGACCGCATCTCCGCCGAACTGGGGCTGCCGCCGCGCCGCTGGTGAATCCCGGCTAATCGATCGGAAGATAGCGCCCGAAGCGGCCGACATACTCCGGTTTCGCGGCGCTCCACGCCTCTTTGCCCGCCACGAAGACGCGCTCCATGCCGGCGGGCGCCGCCGGTTCGCCGCAAAACCCTGCCCCGGAGTCGAACTTTTCGGCGTCGAAGACCACGAGGTCGGCGACGAAGCCCCGCTTCACGAGCCCGCGCTCGGGGATGCGGAAGATCCGCGCCGGAAGATATGTCATCCGGCGCACCGCCTCGCCGGTCCCGAGAGCTCCGGAAACCATGCGGAAGAAGCGGGGGAAGGTCCCGACCGCGCGCGGGTGCCCCGTTTCCGCCGGATCGTCGAGCTGCATCGAAACGCCGTCGCTCCCGGCGCACACCCAGGGGGCGAGCAGTATCCGCCGCAGGTTTTCCGGCGACATGCAGCGGTAGGCGACGAACTCGCCGGGGTTTTCCATGATGAGCTTCATCGCCGCCCGCTCGACCGACACGCCGTCGCGGGCGGCGATCGCGGAAAAGTCCAGCCCTTCGCGCAGTACGACCGTCGTCGGCAGATCGCGCGGACAGTCGCGAAGCGCCGCCGCGACTTCGTCCCGCAGCGCCGCCGAGGCGCGCAGTTTCGCGGCGATCCCCGGATCGCGGCCGTAAGGCGGCGGCAGGGCCTGCCGGATGTAGGTCGAAGTCTCGATGTAGGGGTAGCGGTCGGCGTGCAGGAACAGCCCGCTGCGTCTCTCGTTTTCGAGCGTTTCCAAGAGTCCGTCGATCTTATGGAAGTTCCGGCGGCAGATGGTCTTGAGGTGGCTGATCTGCACCCTGCCCGAGCCCGCGCGGGAGATGCGGCAGGCCTCGTCGACGGCTTCGAGCAGCCGGTCGCCCTCGCTCCGCATGTGGGTGGCGTAGATCTTCTCCGTGCCCCGCGTTACCGCCGAGAGCGCCGTCATTTCCGCCGTGTCGGAAAACTTGCCGGGCAGGTAGGTCAAGCCGCTGCTCCACCCGGCGGCGCCGCAGGCGAAGGCCGCTTCGAGTTTCCGCCGCATCGCCTTGATCTCGTCGGCTCCGGCGGGGGCGTCGCTCTGCCCCATGACCGCCCGACGGATCGTGTTGTGGCCGCAGAGGACGACGGTGTTGGTGGAGGCGGGGGACTCTTCGAGGAGCTTCAGGTACTCCGGCAGGCCCGACCAGCGCAAGTCGCCCGTCCGGCGCGCTCCGCAGGAGGCCGATTCGCCGCAGTTGCCGTCGACCTCGGTGGTCACCCCCTGAAGCAGTTTCGAACGGTTGTCCGGGAACTTGAGCTTGCGGAAGTCGCCGTGCGAGTGGGCGTCGATGAAGCCGGGGGCGACGATTTTGCCCGCGCAGTCGACGACCTCGGCGTCCGACTTTTCGAAGGTCCCGGGAGCTTCGACGGCGGCGATCCGCCCGTTTTCGATCAGCACTTCGCCGGGGACGGGATCGGCCCCGGAGCCGTCGCAGACGTTCCCGCCGCGCAGGATGATGCTTCGCACGCTCATGGCTCGTCAGTCCATCTTCCGGCTTTCCAGCTCGGCGCGGACGGCGCGAAGCCGTTCGAGCAGCCGCGAATGGCGCACCTCGACTCGCGCGTTGCGGACCGCCATCTCGACCGCCTTGCGGCCGCCGACGAGAACGAGCAGCTTGCGCGCCCGCGTCATCGCGGTGTAGATGAGGTTCCGCCGCAGCATCACGAAGTGCTGGTTCAGCATCGGCACGATCACCGCCGGGAATTCGCACCCCTGCGACTTGTGGATGGTGATCGCGTAGGCCCGCGTCAGCTGATCCGCCTCGTCGAAGGCGTACTCCACTTCGCCCAGTCCGTCGAACCGGACGGAAAATCGGCGCTTTTCGCTCGAAAGCCGCGTCATGAAGCCCATGTCGCCGTTGAAGACGTTCTTGTCGTAGTCGTTGGCGAGCTGCATGACCTTGTCGCCGACCTTGAGCGTGCGTTCGCCGATCTTGAGCTCCGGGCGCGTTTCGGGATTGAGCACGCCGCCCAGTAGTTCGTTGAGCGTCTGCGCGCCGCAGGGCCCGCGGTTCATGGGCGTCAGCACCTGAATGTCGCGCGGGGCGATGCCGAAGCGCGCCGTGATCCGCGACGCGACGAGCTCGCGGATTATCTGCTGCACGCGGAGCGGATCTTCCTGTTCGATCCAGTAGAAGTCGCCGCCGTCGCGCGCCGGTTCGGGGAGTTCGCCGCGGTTGACCTTGTGGGCGTTGACGATGATGCGGCTGTGCTCGGCCTGCCGAAAGACCTTGGTCAGGAAAGTCACGCCGAAGAGCCCCGAACCGATCAGGTCGGCGAGCACCCGCCCCGGACCGACGCTCGGCAGCTGGTCGACGTCGCCGACCAGCACCACGCTGGTGCCCGGCGACAGCGCCGCGAAGAGCGCCCCCGCGAGCGGCAGATCGAGCATCGACACCTCGTCGACGATCAGGAGATCGCATTTGAGCGGATGCTCGCGGTTGTAGGCGAATTTGCCCGTCGCCGGATCGAAGCCGAGCAGGCGGTGGATGGTCTTCGCCTCCTCGCCGGAGGACTCCGCCAGGCGCTTGGCGGCGCGCCCCGTCGGCGCGGCGAGCACTACGCGGAGCTTGGCGCTCCGGGCGCGGGCGACGAGTTCGCCCACCACGGTGGTCTTGCCGACGCCGGGGCCGCCGGTGATGATGTTGAGGGGGTAGCGCGCCGCGTTGTCGAGCGCCTGCAGCTGCTCGGGGGCGAACTTGGAACTCGTCTCCCGGCGCGGGGCGAGGCGGCGGCCCGCGAACTTCGGAAAGCTCGCGAGCTCGCGGATCATCAGCGGCAGCGCGATCTCGATCCGGAGCAGCTGCGGCGGATAGATCATGCCGCCGTCTTCCCGGACGAGTTTCCTTTCCAGCGCGAGGGCGACCGCCTTTTCGCCGTCGGCGACGCTCCGCTCCAAGAGCTCCGCCGTCCGCTTGGCGAGCTCCGCCGCTTCGAGGCAGACGCTGCCGCTTCCCGTCGCCTCGTTGACGGCGAAGGCGGCGGCGGCGGCGAGGCGTTCGGGAGCGTCGGCGGAAATGCCCAGCTCGCGGGCGATCGCGTCGGCCTTGAGGAAGCCGATGCCGTCCACCTCTTCGGCGAGGCGGTAGGGGTTCTCCTTGACCACCTCGGCGGCGCTGTCGCCGTAGCGCTTGAAGAGCCGCCGGCAGTAGGCGGGCGTGACTCCGAGGCCCTGGAGAAAGATGAGTTCGTCGCGGCGCTCGGAGTTCTGTTTCCACGCGGCGGCGAGGTCGGCGGCGCGGCGGGGACCGATCCCCGGCACCTCGATCAGCCGCCGCGGCGACTTGTCGAGGATGGCGAGCGTCTCCTGCCCGAAGTGCTTCACGATCAGGTCGGCGGTCTTGGGGCCGATCCCCGGCACCGAACCGCAGAGGAAGCGCGCGATGCCGTCGCCGGTCCGGGGCAGGACCTCGCGGAAGGTGTCGGTCTTGAATTCGCGGCCGAACTCGACGTGATCCTCGAAGTGCCCGGTGAGTTCGAGCGTCTTGCCGGGTGGCGTCCCCGCCAGCACGCCGCAGGCGACGAACTTTTTCCCCTCCGGATCGAGCATCACCAGCACCGCGAAGCCCGTGTCCCTGTTCTCGTAGCGGACGTGGTGGACTTCGCCGGTGACGGTGGTCTTCTGCGGCAAAAGCGGGGTATCCAAGCGCGGCGCTCCTCTGTGGAAATCAAAAAGAAAAACTGGTATCCGGGACGGGACTCGAACCCGTACGCCTTGCGGCACAAGATTTTAAGTCTCGTGTGTCTGCCATTTCACCACCCGGACGCCACGTATCGCGGGTTAATATAACCCCGCAACCGCGCTTTTGCCACCGCGGGAAACGCGTCTAGAAATGGAAGAGATCGTCGACGTCGACGAGCTTGCCGGTGCGCATCGAGATGTTGCCGGCGATGCCGACGGCGATCGAGTTCGCCCCGGCGCGGAAGTCCGCCGCGTGGCCGAGCGGATCGTCGGTGACGCCGCCGAAGAGGTGGCCGAGAAGATTCATGTCGCCGCCGCCGTGGGCGCCCTGACCTTTGACGATCTCGTACTTGCGGGGGGCCATCCAGTGCTTCTGGACGATGATCTGCGGGATCTCGGGCTTGTCCCCGGCCGTCCGGTCCTCTTCGCGCATGCCGAAGACCGACATGTCTTCGCCGGCCTTGGTGACGGGCTTTTCGACTACGTTGAATTCGAGCCGCCCCTCGGTGCCGTTGAAGCAGACGCGGTAGCCTTCCCACGGGCAGTGGGCGCAGAGCGTGTAGTTCATGACGACGTTGTTGCGGTAGCGGACCATGACGCTCATGTTGTCCTCGATGCTGATGTTGTCGCCGAAGACGCTCTGATCCCGCTGGTATCCGTCGTACTTCTCGTTGTCCAAATAGAGCTTCCGGTCGCGCGGCGAGAGCTTGTAAGCGAAGGGATCGTGGGCGGCGAGCTCGCTGCCTTCGGAACGCTGGTAGAAGCGCGTCGCGCCCCGGCGCTCGGCGTTTATCCGGCCGTAGAACTTGAGGTCGCCCATCGCGAAGACGCTCTTGGGCGTGGAGTCGAGCCACCAGTTGACGAGGTCGAAGTGGTGCGTGGACTTGTGGACCAGCAGTCCGCCCGAGTTGGCCTTGTTGCGGTGCCAGCGGCGGAAGTAGTCCGCGCCGTGGCTGGTGTCGAGCAGCCACTCGAAGTTGACGGTGGTGACTTCGCCGATGATCTTTTCCTTGAGCAGGCGCTTGACCTCGGTGTTGCGGGGGGCGTAGCGGTAGTTGAAGGTCACGCGGTAGTTCTTGCCCGTCGCCTTCTGGGTGTCGATGATCTGCTGGCACTTTTCGGCGTCGACGGTCATCGGCTTCTCGCTGATGACGTCGCAGCCGAGCTCCATGGCGCGGCAGCCGTAGATGTGGTGGGTGCGGTCCATGCTGGTGACTATCACCACGTCGGGGCGGGTTTCGGCGATCATCTCGTCGAAGCGGTCGCTGGTGTACGTCGGCACGTCTGGGTAGCCCTCGCAGTCGACCTTGAGAAACTCGCGGTTGTAGTACTCCATGCGCCCCGGATTGACGTCGCAGATGCCGACGAGTTCGGCGCGGTCGCGGTAGGTGAGACACACCGCCTTGACGTACATCGTGGCACGGTTGCCGGTCCCGACCAAAGCGTAACGAGTCTTTCTCATGGTGAAACTTCCTTGATTTTATGGTTGAATCGCCCGACCGCCAACGATGGCGGTCGTTTCGAATATAATATATCCGGCGAAGCGCGATAAATCAAGCGCGTTTGCGGGCGAACGCTTGCCAATCACGCTGGCGCGTTTGCGGGCGAACGATCGCGTACCGGCGAATAGGACCAATAGGACATATAAGACATATAGGACGGGCGTGTTTTTGTCGGTATACCGGCGTGCGGCATAAAGCATGGCGGGGGCGATATAGGTCCTATTTGTCCTATAGGTCCTATCGGTGAAGACGGGCGTGCCGCACCCCAAACCCCGTTTTCGCCCCCCAAAAAAACGCCCCGGCGGACCGGGGCGTTTCGGGAAATGCCGTGACGCGTTACTTCACGAGCACCTTGGCGACGAGCTTTTCCAGAGCCTTGGAGCTCAGGATGTCGAAGCGCAGGTCCTCGATCGCGCCGGACTTGCGGAGCGTTTCGCGCAGGGCGTTGGGCTTGTAGCCGTAGTAGCGGCTCATGCCGGTGACCTGGGCGTTCAGCTCTTCGTCGCTGACGGTGACCTTCTCAAGCTGGGCGAGCTTGCGGAGGATCAGCATGCGGCGCACCGCCGGACGCGCGGCCTTCTCGGCCTCGGCCTTGTGGGCGTCGAGCTCGCTCTTGAACTTGTCGGCGTCGGCCTCGCTGCGGACGGTCTCGCGGGCGAGCTTCTGGAGCTCCTTCTGGATCTCGGCGTTGAGCAGACCGGCGGGCAGTTCGAATTCGCCGGCGGCCTCGTCGAGCTTCTTGTAGACGGCCTCGTTCGCCTCGCTGCGGCGCTTGGCGGCGCCTTCCATCTCAAGCTCCTTGCGGAACATGCCGCGCAGATCGTCCATGGTCTTAGCTCCGGTGTTGGCGAGCATCTCCTCGTCGGAGAGCTTGGCGCGGTGCTGGACCGACTTGACGGCGACCTTGTAGTTGAGCTTCTTGCCGGCGAGTTCCTTTTCGCGGTAGTCGGCGGGATACTCGGAAACGAAGGTGTATTCCTTGCCCTTCTCGGCGCCCGTCAGGGCCTTGACGCTGCCGGGGATCAGCTCGGGCTCGTTGAGCCACAGGAAGCTGTCGGTCGCGGCGGCCTGACGCTTGATGGCGGCGCTGGCGTCCTCGGCGGGGGTGTAGTCGCTCGAATAATCGACCTTGAGCATGTCGCCCGCGACCGCCGGAGCCTCGACTTCGGCGTACTTGCCGTAGCCGCGGTAGGTCTCGATGCGCTCGTCGATCTCGGAGTCCTTGACCTCGACGGCCGGGACCTCGACCTCGATCGCCGCGTAGTCGCCGAGGTTTATTTCGGGGGCGACGTCGGCGGTGAAGACGAACTTGAACTCCTCGCCCGCCTTGAACTCGGGGGCGTCCTTGAAGTTCAGCGACAGCAGCTCTTCCTTGCCGCTTTCGACCTTCTCGACCGCGGCGGAAACGATGCGGTTGCGCAGCTCTTCCTCGACGTAGGAGGCGTATTTGGTCTTGACGAGCCCGAGCGGAGCCCTGCCCGCGCGGAATCCCGGCACCTGCACCATGCCCGCGACCAGCGCGAGGGTGCGGTCGGCCTCGGCCTTGGCGGCGTCGGCGGGAAGCGTGAACGCGTATTCACGGGTGCAGGCGTTGGGCGAAGAACACTCCATCTGGAGCACGTCAGCAAGCTTTTTGGCCATCGGAACGTAACCTTTCTATGTACTTGGTAGCCTTTCGGCCGATGTTTTCGCGATTTTACAATGCAATTGGTTAATATACCACGCAAACGGCGCTTTTTCAACCTTGAAGAGGTCTTTCGCCGCGGGCCTTGCGCCGCCGTTCCTCGCGGCGGGCGTCGCGGCGGTCGAACATGAAGAGCTGGCACGAGTTCCAGAAGTTGTGGCAGATCACATAGAAGGTCGGCCCCAGCGCGACGAGCGGAGAAGCGAACGCCTGCGCGAGATACAAGGTGAGCATGGTGTTCTTCTGCCCCAGCGTCTGGCTCCCCTCGCGCCGCAGCCGCCGCGGGACGATGAAGTGCCCCAGCGTGAAGTTCACCGCGCAGAGCAGCGCCGCGATGCCCGCGATGCCGGCGACGATCCACGGCGACACGGCGCGGTTCCGGCGCAGGAAATCCGACGCCCCCGCCGAGATGACGAGGAGCATCACGCTCCACATCGAGAGCGAGAGCATCTTGAAGCGCCGGGGCCACGCCGACGCCGCCGGCACGATCCGCCGCAGCGCCAGCGCCAGCGCCAGCGGAACGGCCATGATGACGATCAGACTGTAGAGCACCTTGCGCATGAATTCGAAATTCATCTGCCCGGTGGCGGCGGGGATCAGCGGCACGAGCGCCAGCGACACCCCGACGTTGGTCACGATGAGACCGCTCACGACGAAGCCCACGCGCCCGCGGAGCAGATTCATGATGACGGGCGCCGCCGTCGCCGTCGGGGTGATGCCGACGAAGAACGCCGCCAGCGCGAGTTCGCGGTTGCCGGTCAGGCGGAAAGCGAGGTACGCGACGATGCCGACGGCGACGTTCGCCGCGAGGATCACCCAGTGGGCGGCGCGCGGCTTGAGCTCCCGGAGTTCGAGCTGCAGATAGACCATGAAGAGCATCGCCATCAACAGCGGCCGGATCAGAAAACCGAAACGCGACAGCTGCGGAAAGAACATCCCGAGCACCAGCGGACCTGCGATCATCGCCGGACGTATCAAAGACTTTTTCACAACCTCCCTCCCCTTGTGCTTCTACCGGTGGCGATGCACCGACTGCACCATGCCGAGCGAGGCGAGCGCGACCACGGTGAAGCTGCCGCCCCGGCTGACGAGCGGCAGCGGCAACCCGGTCACGGGGAGCGCCCCGATATTCATTCCGATGTTGATGAACATGTGCGTGAAGAGCAGCGCCGCTACTCCGACGCACAGCGAACGCCCGAAGATCTCCTCGGTCACGAACGCCGTCCGCATGATCGAGTAGAGCAGCATGGCGTAGATCGAGAGCAGCGCCAGCGCGCCGAAAAATCCCGTTTCCTCCGCGATCACCGAAAAGATGAAGTCGTTGTTCGCCACCGATCTCGGCAGAAAGCCGAGCGTGTTCTGGGTGCCCTCGCCGATGCCCTTGCCGGTGAGCCCGCCCGAGCCGACCGCGAGCTTCGCCTGATGGGCGTTGAACCCGGCTCCGGCGCGGTCGTGTTCGGGGTTGAGGAAGGTGGTGATCCGCGCCCGCTGGTATTTGGTGAGCAGCGGGCGGCTGCCGGAGGTCTCGTTGAGCACCAGCAGACTGCCGATCAGCGCCACGGCGAAGGCCCCGCCGACGACATACCGCCATTTGAGTCCCGCGCACACGACGATCGCCAGAAATATCGGCAGGCAGACCAGCGCGCTGCCGAGGTCCGGTTCGACCACGATGAGCAGGAACGGGATCAGCGTCAGCGCCGCGGCGGTCGCGATCCCGGCGGGGCGGTTGACGTCGAACGGCATGCCGGAAAAGAGCGCCGACAGCGCCAGTATCAGCCCCAGTTTGGCGAACTCCGACGGCTGGATCCGCAGCGTGCCGACGCCGAGCCACCGGCTGGCGCCGTTGAGGCGGATGCCGATCTTCGGGATCAGCACCAGCACCAGCAGCGCGATCACCGCCGGGTAGACGAAAAAGGCGAGTATCCGGCTCTGGTTCCGGCGCGGATCGGGGAGCGCGCAGAAAAAGTACGCCGTCATGCCTACGGCCAGCCAGAAGAGCTGCCGTTTGAACTCCGCCTCGCCGCGTCCCGCCTGGATGCCGGTGGAGTGGATGAAAAGCAGTCCGACGGCGCACAGCAGAAGCGCGGATGCGAGCTGTATCTTGTCCAGCGATCCGAGGAACGCCAGCACCCGCCGCAACGGAGAATCCGCTGCGTCGTCGTCGGGCGGCGTCACGGAGCGGCGGATCATCGTCGGATCCCTACACCGCGAAGGTCTGATCCCGGCGCGGGCCGACCGAAACGATCGCCACGGTGGAATCGACCAGTTCGGCCATGCGTTCGAGGTAGCGGCGCGCCGCCTCGGGCAGATCGTTCCACGAGCGGGCGCCCGAGGTGTCGCACTTCCAGCCGGGCAGGTATTCGAGCACGGGCTTCGCCGCTTCGAGCTCGGCGAGCGACGCCGGGAACTCGTCGGTGACCTTGCCGTTCACTTCATAGCCGACGCAGACGGCGATCTTTTCGAGGTCGTCGAGCACGTCGAGTTTGGTCACGGCGAGCTTGTTGACGCCGTTGACCATGCAGGCGTAGCGCGACGCCACCGCGTCGAACCAGCCGCAGCGCCGCGGACGACCGGTAGTGGCGCCGAACTCCCGTCCGCGCCGGCGCAGATTTTCGCCGCACGCGTCGAAAAGTTCGGTCGGGAACGGCCCCTCGCCGACGCGGGTGGTGTACGCTTTGATGACGCCCCACACGTCGCGGACGCTCTGCGGCGGCACGCCGCCGCCGGTGCAGGCGCCGCCCGAAGTGGTGTTGCTGCTCGTCACGAAGGGGTAGGTGCCGTGGTCGATGTCGAGCAGCGCGCCCTGCGCCCCCTCGAAGAGGACCTTTTTGCCCGCCTTGACGGCGGCGTTGACGATGTATACGGTGTCGCGGACGCGCGGCGCGAGCTTCGCGGCGGCGGCGAGCACCTTGGCGAGCTCGGCCTCGGTGTCGATCTCCGGGGCTCCGCAGCGTTTGAACAAGGCGTTGTACTTCCTGGCCTCGGCGCGGAAGGCGGCGGCGAGCCGCTCCGGAGCGGTGAGGTCGATCGCGCGGATCCCCACCCGGCGCATCTTGTCGCTGTACGCCGGTCCGATGCCGCGTCCGGTGGTGCCGATCTTGACGCCGTCGCCGGATTCGTTGATCCGGTCCATGATCCGGTGGTAGCAGAATATGAGCTGGGTGCGGTTGCTGATGAAGACGTTGGCGGTGCTGACGCCGCGGGAGTCGAGCGCTTCGAGCTCCTCCTCGAGCGCGACGGGATCGGCGACGACGCCGTTGCCGACCACGCACTTCACCTCGGGACGGAAGACGCCCGACGGCACCAGATGGAGCACATAGCGCTCGTCGCCGATCTCGACGGTGTGCCCGGCGTTGTTGCCGCCCTGAAAGCGCACCACGACGTCGACGTCGCGCGTCAGCACGTCGATGAGTTTGCCCTTGCCTTCGTCGCCCCACTGTGTCCCGACCAGAATGTCAACCGGCATGATCTCGAACTCCTGTATGAAAAATTTCGAACCGAAAAAAATTCCCGCCAGACCGTCAAAAAAACGGACGGGATCGCGGCCGACCGCCAACCCCGCGATATAAAATACCCCGTTCGCGCATGCTTTTCAACCGCGCGCCTTGAAGTTTGCGCTCTGAAAAGTTATATTACTAGCATGATATTTTGTTTTCATCAGTTTTACGACAATGGTGTAAAGTAAAAAAAGGAAAAAAGGCGGAATCACGCGGAGAATACCCGAACCCGTCGCTTTGCGGCGGCGCAGCCGGCATTGAAGTTCTGCGCTCAGGGGTGCGGCCCGTATTTCAGGGGCCCGGACCAGCAGGCGCGGCGTCGCATGCCGTAAGCGCCGCGCCGCCGGGGCGGCGCGGAACGTCGGGGGTGTTCGGCGGGACCGCCGGGGAAGTGTCTTATGTTCGACTCCCTCAGTGATCGTCTGCACGCGGTACTGAAACGTCTGCGTGGAGAAAGCCGTCTCAGCGAATCCAACATCTCCGAAGCGATGCGCGAGATCCGCGTCGCGCTGCTCGAAGCCGACGTCAATCTGGAGGTGGCTTCGAAGTTCGTGTCGCAGGTCTCTTCCGACTGCGTCGGTCAGGAGGTGCTGCGCAGCGTCACCCCCGGTCAGCAGGTGGTCAAGGTCGTCCACGACCGGCTGGTCGAACTGCTCGGCTCCGAGACCTCCGAGCTCCAGCTCACGGGCTCGCCGGCCGTCATCATGCTCGCCGGACTCCACGGCAGCGGCAAGACCACCACGGCGGGCAAGCTCGCGCTCCACTTGAAGAAGTCGGGGCGGCGCGTGATGCTGGTCGCGGGCGACGTCTACCGCCCCGCCGCGATCGACCAGCTGGAAACGATCGGGCGCGAGATCGACGTTCCGGTCCACTCCGAGCGCACCAGCGTCAACGTGGCGGCGATCGTCCAGAACGCGGTGTCGAGCGCCGGCAAGGAGGGCTTCGACACGGTGATCGTCGACACCGCCGGACGGCTGCAGATAGACGACACGATGGTGCAGGAACTGGTGCGGATCCGTCAGGCGGTCAACCCCTGCGAAATACTGCTCGTGGCCGACGCCGCGCTCGGTCAGGAGGCGGTCTCGGTGGCGGAGCACTTCCACAAGGCGCTCGGCCTCACCGGCTTCATCCTCACCAAACTGGACGGCGACGCCCGCGGCGGCGCGGCGCTGTCGATCCGTCAGGTCACGCAGGTCCCGGTCAAGTTCGTCGGTTCGGGCGAGAAGATGGAGGCGCTCGAAGTCTTCCACCCCGAACGCATGGCGGGGCGCATCCTCGGCATGGGCGACGTGGTCTCGCTGGTCGAGAAGGCGGCGGCGGAGATCGACGAGGAAGAGGCGCGCAAACTTCAGGAAAAACTGAAGCGCAACAAATTCGACTACAACGACTTTCTGGCGCAGCTGCATCAGCTTTCCAAGCTGGGCGGCATGGAGTCGCTGCTCAAGTTCCTGCCCGGCGGCCGCCAGCTGACGCAGGCGGTGGGGCAGATCGATCCGGCGCACTTCAAGCACCTTGAGGCGATCATCCTCTCCATGACCAAGAAGGAGCGCGAAAATCCGGACCTCGTGGACTTCAAGCGCCGCAAGCGCATCGCCGCCGGCGCCGGCGTGCCCATCGAAGAGGTCGGCGCGCTCGCCAAGCAGTTCGAGACCATGCGCCGGATGATGCGCCAGAACGGCATGCTGGGGCGGCTGATGGCGGGCGGAAGCCTGCCGGAGCGTCCCGTCCCCGGCAGTCTCGGCGGCATCATCGGCGCCCCCGCGCCGGTCAGCCGCAAGGAACTCGAACGCAAGCGCAAGGCCGCCAAGGCCGCCCGCAAGGAGCGGCAGAAGCAGCGCAAACGCCGCAAATAGGATTCGTAAAACACTCACACCGGAGGATATTATGCTTACATTGATCATCGCCCTTCTGGCCGGCGGACTGTGCGGATACGGCGCCGGACGCGAATGGGGCCCGTGGTGGGGCGTCGGCTGCGGCTTGCTGGGATTTCTCGCCGCGCAGCTCCTGACGGGGCTGATCCTGCGCGCCGCGATCAAGCGCCGTCAGGACCGCATCCAGGGGATTCTGGCGGAGGCCCAGCAGAAGATCAACAAGCAGATCAACATGTTCCAGTACCGGCCGCCGTCGGACCTCAAGTCGGCGCAGCAGGTGCTGGAAAAGATCCAGAACGACGCGGCGCGCAAGGCGCTCGACGCCACCGAGGCGTTCAAGCCGCTCTACATCTGGAATCTGATGCTCAAGCGGCAGATATCCGCGATGCGGGCGCAGCTCTACTACCAGCTCAAGGAGTTCAAGAAGGCCGACGAGTGCCTCAAGACGGCGATGCTCATCGATCCGCAGAGCATCGCCGTCGCCATGGCGCGGATGTACCGCAACGAAGACAAGAAACTCGACAAGTTCTACGCTTCCAAGTTCCGCCGCGCCCGCGGCGAATCGGCGGCGTTCCTCGCCTCGGTCTACGCCTGGATCAAGATCAGGCAGGGCGACGAGGCGGCCGCGCGCGCGGCGCTCACCGAGGCGAAGAAGAAATCCGATCACCCCGTGCTGCTCGAGAACCACGACAAGCTCTTGAACGGCAAGGTGAAACAGTACAGCAACTCCGGCTTCGGCGACATCTGGTACGCGCTGTACCTCGAAGAGCCGCCGAAGGCCAAGCCGCAGCGCCAGCGGCAGGGCAGGATGTACTGAACTTCCCGAAGAGGAGACGCGACAGGTGAACGACAGCGAACGAAAACCGAAACGATCCTTGTGGGACAGGATCGCCGATCCGCTCATCTTTCTGGGGGCGTCGGCGATCGCGTTGCCCTCGTTCTTCACCCGGCGCGGCTTCCGCAAGCGCGAGCTTTACTACTACCTCGATCTCTGCGGCGTGCAGTCGGTGCCGATCGTGGTGCTGATATGCTTCCTGATGGGGGCGGGCGTCAGTCTGCAGTCGGTGCTGCAGTTGCGCAAGTTCGGCGCCGAGGTCTTCAACGCCGATCTGGTGGGCTTCGCGGTGCTCAAGGAGTTCGGTCCGCTGATGGTCGCGATCATCGCCACCGGACGCGCCGGCAGCGCCTTCGCCGCCGAGATCGGCACGATGAAGGTCAACGAGGAAATAAGCGCGCTCCAGACGCTCGGCATCCGTCCCGAGGCGTATCTGGTGCTGCCCAAGCTCTTCGCCATGCTCGTTTCCATTCCGCTTCTGACGGCGGTCGGGGACGTCGCCGGGGTGGCGGGCGGCATGGCGATCGGCGTGTCGTACACCGAAGTACCCCTGACCATCTACTGGGAGCGCACCATCAACGCGCTCGACTGCATGACCTTCATGATCGGCATCACCAAAAGCGTGGTCTACGCGGTCACGATCTCGCTCTGCGGCTGTTACTGCGGCTTCACCGCCGCCGGCGACGCGCAGGGTGTCGGCCGCGGCGCCACCAAGGCGGTGGTGAGCAGCATCTTCTTCGTGGTCATCGCCGACGCGGTGCTGACCATGCTCTTCTCGTTCATCGGATACTAGGGGATCGTCATGGGCGGCAGCGGCGCGAACATCGAGATAAAGGTCGAGGACCTCTACATCGGCTACGGCAAACGGGTGCTGATGGAGAAGCTGGACTTCGAGATCCGTCAGGGCGAGATCTTCTTCATCATGGGCGGTTCCGGGTGCGGCAAAAGCACGCTCCTGAAGCACATGATCGGACTGCTGGAGCCGATGTCCGGCGACATACTGATCCGCGGCCGGAGCATCGTCAAGGCGAAGGACGAGGAACGGATGAAGCTCATGCGCGACTTCGGCGTGACCTATCAGGGCGGAGCGCTCTTCGGCTCGCTCACCGTCGCGGAGAACGTGGCGATGCCGCTCGAAGAGTACAGCGGACTCAAGCCCGCCGCGATCGCCGCCGAGGTTGAAAAGAAACTGGAACTCGTCGGGCTGAAGGGCTTCGGCAGCTACATGCCGTCGGAGCTTTCGGGCGGCATGCGCAAGCGCGCCGGACTGGCGCGGGCGCTGGCGCTGGATCCGAAACTGCTGTTTTTCGACGAGCCGTCGGCGGGGCTGGATCCCGTGAGTTCGGCGGAGCAGGACCGGCTGATCCGGTCGCTGCGGGACGACCTCGGGACCACGGTGGTGATAATCAGCCACGATCTCGACAGCGTGTTCGCCATCGGCGACCGGATCATCATGCTCGACCGGGACGCCCGCGGCATCGTCGCCCGGGGGGATCCGCGCGAACTGCGCGACGAGTCGGACAATCCCGCGGTGCGCAAATTCCTGACGCGCGACGGACTTAAATGAATCGGCAATCATCGGCAAACATAAAATAATACCGTAGAAAAGGGAGGCTCGATAGATATGAACGAAAGAATGCGCCGTCTGCGCACCGGATTTTTTCTCGTCGCCAGTATGACTGTGGTGCTGGCAATACTGTTTTTCCTCGGCGGCCGGGACCTCTTTTCCAAGAAGATCAGGGCCTGCACCTACTTCGACGAATCGGTGCAGGGGCTGAACCGCGGCGCGGCGGTCAAGTTCAAGGGGGCGACCATCGGCACGGTCTCGGACATCCGGATCATCTTCCCCAACTACGTTCTGGTGGAAATGGAAATCGACGTATCCCGCTTCACCGGGACCGACGGCGACTTCGAGGCGGCCTTCCTCGCCGAAGTGCAGAAAAAAGGTCTCTGCTGCCGGCTGGAATACGCCGGCATCACCGGATTGAAGTTCATCGATTTCGACTATCATCAGACCGACGACAAGAGCAAGAACAAAAGGGAGCCGCCGAGCTTCATCGGCAAGACCGACGCCGTCTACGTGCCGAGCGTCAGCTCCAGCTTCGCCGACATATCGACTTCGGTCGCCGGGGCCATCGACAAGCTCAACCAGATCAACATCAAGGAGATGAGCGAGGAGATCACCGCGATCATGCGCGATCTGCGGGCGCTGATCTCCGATCCGGCGCTGGCGGCGGCGGTCCACCACCTGAGCGAGGTGGCGGCGAATCTGGAGAACGCCAGCGGCATGCTCGGCCGCGTGATCGACGAGGAACGGCTGGAAAATCTGATCGCCTCGTTCGAGACCAGTTTGAAGGACCTCAAGACGCTGATCCGGCACATGGACGAAGCGGCCTCCGGCGCCAACATCCCCGAGAGCGCGGCGGCGTTCCGGAACTCCGCCGCCAAGGTGGCCGACGGCGCCGCGGCGATGCAGGACGCCTCCGCGGCGGTGGTCAACGGCCAGCAGGAGCTCAGCAACACGCTGCTCAAGCTCAACCAGACCATCGATTCGCTGCGGATGCTGATCGAATACATCGAAAGCGATCCGGGCGCGCTGCTGCGCGGCAAAAACCGCTCCGACGAAGAGAAATAATTGGTCATACGCGGGGAGATCTGTCATGAATACCATCAACTACCGTTTGGACAAGGACATTCCGGTCATAGCCGAGCCGGAGGTGCTGATCGTGGGCGGCGGCCCCGGCGGATTGGGCGCCGGAGTGATGGCGGCGCGTCAGGGGGCGCGCACCATGCTGGTCGAGCGTTACGGATGCGCCGGCGGCACGGCGGTGTTCGGCGAAATCACTCCCTTCATGTGCAACCACGTCGGACACCTGACGCTGGACCGTCCGGTCTACGCCGAGTGGTGCAGACAGATGCAGAAGTACCGCTCCGACGCGGATAAGAAACGGGAGCCCTTCAACCCCGATATCGACGAAAACGTCTTCAACCGCCGCATCTCCAAGGACGAGGCGGCGCTGGCGATGGAGGATCTGCTGCTCGAAGCCGGGGTGGAGCTTTTGTACCACCACGAGCTCGTCGACGTCGTCATGAAGGACGGACGGATCGAGGCGGCGGTGTTCAGCTCCAAGTCCGGTCTGTGCGCGATCCGCGCCAAGGTCTATGTCGACTCGACCGGCGACGGCGATCTGGCGGTGCTGGCGGGGGCCCCGTTCGAATTCGGCAACGCGGAAGGGTTGTGCCAGCCGATGACCACCTGCTTCAAACTCAGCGGCGTCGACCGTTCGCGGATGCCGGAAAGGGCGGTCATCAACGAGCGCTATCTCGCGGCCGTGGCGCGGGGCGACATCCGCTGCACGCGCGAAAACGTCTTGTTCTTCAACTACATCGACGAGGACGTGATCCACTTCAACACCACCCGCGTCATCAAAAAGAGCGGCGTCGACGCCCGCGAACTTTCGCAGGCCGAGATCGAAGGGCGTCGGCAGGTGCGGGAGTTCCTGCGCTTCCTGCGCGCCGAGATCCCCGGCTTCGAGAACTCGCGCATCCATTCGATGGCGCACCACATCGGCGTCCGCGAGTCGCGGCGCATCCTCGGCGAAGTCTTCCAGACCGCCGACGATTTCACAAACTGCGCCAAATATCCCGACGGCATCGCCAAGGTGCGTTACCAGATCGACATCCACAACCCCTCCGGCTCGGGCACGACGCTGGTGCAGATGCCGCCGGACGAGTGGTACGAACTGCGCTACGGCACCTTGATCCCCAAGGGCAGCCGGAATCTGCTGATGGGGTGCCGGGCGATCTCGGTGGATCACGCGCTGCACAGCAGCATGCGGATCATGCCGCCGGTGTGTTCGCTCGGACAGGCGGCGGGAGTTGCCGCCGCGGTGTGCGCGAAACGCGGATGCGCCCCGGTCGAACTGGACGGCGCCGAAGTGCGCAAACTTCTGGCGGAAGCGGGAGCGCGTCTGTGATGCTCGACGCAGTGCTGGATCAGGCGGCGGGAACGGCGTTTCTGGCGGTCTTCCGCGGCGGTGAAAAACTCTTTTCCGCTTCGGCGCCGATGCGCGGACGCGACGGCGCCAAGCTGCCCGTCTGGGTGGCCGGCGAACTCGAAAAGCACGCGCTGACGCTCGAAAAAGTCGACCGCTGGACGGTCGGCGCGGGACCGGGGAGCTTCACCGGACTGCGCCTCGCGGCGGCGCTGGTCGCCGGCTGGTGCTGGGGCAGAAAAAACTCCTGCCGCGCCGTGCCGGGCGTCTTCGGCCTCGCGGCGGCGGCGGGGATCGCCCCGGGCGAGACCGCGGGGTGCCTCTACGACGGGCGCAACCGCGAACTCATATACGCTACCGTGAAGTGCGCGGCGGACGGCGGGCTCGCCGTCGCCGGCGAACCCGAGATACTGAACGCGGAGTCCGCCGCCGCGCGCTTCGCCGGGGCGGACGCTCCGAAGCGCTTCGCCGCGTTTTCCCCCGAGATACCGGCGCTCGCCAAGCTGGCGCCGGAGCTGAAGATCGTCCCGGTCGACACTCCCGAACTCGCGGCGCTCGCGGCGGCGAAGGCCCCCTTCGACAACGACGTGACGCGCCTCTTCTACATCCGCCCGGCGGTCTACGCCGAACCGAAACCGTGATGAAGACCAAAAAGAAAAAATCCCCCCGCAGACCTTCGCCGGGCGGGAGCGGCGCGGGCAAAAGCGGCAAAAGCTCCCGGCGGCGCAAGGCGCTCGTCTGGTGCGCGGCCGTGCTCGGCGCGCTGCTGCTGCTGATCCTGCTCGGGGCGTGGCTGACCTTTTCGGGCTACCGCGACTACTCCGCGCCGAAGCTGGGCGAGAAGCACTATCTGTTGCTGCGGCGGATCGCCACCGATCTGCGCAACAACCGCGAAAAGACGGATGCGGAGCTCCGCTTCACCCCGGACGAAATGGGACTGCTGCTGGATATAATCCGCCACTCGTCGCAGTTCGTGCCGAACCGCGAAGCGGTGCCGCCGCCGGAAAATTTCCTGCTCGAATATCACCGGGACGGCGGCCTGCTGGGGATCGCTCCCATCCCGGTCGCGGGCCGGTGGTGCTTCGGCGGCAAGATCTACGTTTCCGCGGTGCTGTACTTCGAAAAGGACGGCGACAAGGTCGAAGCCGAGGTGGAAAAACTGCGTTTCGGCCGCTTCGATCTGCCGTTTCCCGTCGGCGTCGACACCCTCGCGCCCGGCTGGAAGGACCGGTTGAGAAACGAGCTTTCGAGGGAGCACCTGAAGGCGGTCAAGGACGTCCACTCCGAACGCGACGGCACCTTCGTGCTGGTCTACCGCCCGCAGGAGCTGCGCAAACCGCTCAAGGAACAGCTGACGCGGCTGCGGAAAAACAGCTCCGGCGAACTGAAAATGCCGCTCAACGAACTGATAAAGGCCCTGTAGCCATCCGAAAAGAAGAGGGATCCCATGTCCACCGTTTTCACTGTCATCCGGCACGGGGAGACCGTCGCCAATCTGAACTGCGTGATCCAGGGGCAGAGCGACGTGCCCCTGAGCCCAGCGGGGGAAAAGCAGGCGCAGCTGCTGAAGCGCCGCTGGCTTGGCCGCCGCTTCGACGCCGTCTATTCGAGCGATCTCTCGCGCGCCTTGCGCACCGCCGAGATCGTGACCGGCGGCGCCGAGGTCATACCCACGCCGGAACTGCGCGAAATGGACCTCGGCGTCTGGGTGGGGCACACCACGGCCGAGATCGCCGAAAAATTCCCCGCCGAGTGGCGGGCGTTCCGCTCCGCCACGCTGGACTGCCAAGCCACGGGCGGCGAGACGCGGCGGGAACTTTTGGAACGCACCACGCGCTTCTTCCGGAACGCCGCCGCGAAACACCCCGGCCAGAACGTGCTGGTCGTCACCCACGGCGGCTTGCTGCGCGCCTTTTTCCTGATGCTGATGGGGGGCTCGCTCAACGAGGGGGCGCTGCTGCCCTCGACCGGCAACACGGGGATCACCACCGTCCGCTGCGATCCCGACACCGACCGCTGGCGGCTGATCTCGTGGAACGATACCGCCCACCTCGACATGATGTTGAGCGGCGACGACGTATATTGAGGGTTCGATCATGGAAAACACGGTTGAAATGACACCTTTGCAGCGGCAGGTGATGGATCATCTGAACGAGCACGACGTGTTCTGCCGCGACAACGGCATCCAACTCGCGGCGGTCTCCGACACTCGGGCGGTGGCCAAGGTGACGGTGGCGCCGCATCTTCTCAACGCGTCGGGCGTGGTGCAGGGCGGAGCGATCTTCGCGCTCTGCGACCTCGCGTACGCCGGGGTGGCGAACTCCGGCAACGAGCGCACGGTGGCGCAGAACGCTTCGATCTCGTACCTGCGCCCCGGAACGGGCAGCGAACTCGTCGCCACGGCGAAACTGCTCCACCGCGGCCGCCGGACGGCGGTGATCGCGGTCGAGGTCGTCAACGAAACGGGTAAACTCGTCGCCGCCGCGACGATCACGGGCTGCCCGCTCGGGATCCCGCTGCTGCCGGAAGGACAAATATGAGGACCTTTGCCGTAACCGGGCTCCACTGCGCCGGATGCGCCCGCAACGCCGAACGGGCGGTGGGGGCGGTGCCGGGAGCGGGTAAAGTCTACGTCAACTTCGCCACCGGCAAGCTCACCGTGTCGGGCGACTGCCCCGACGAAGCGGTCGTCGCGGCGGTCGAGGCGGCGGGTTATCACGCCGAGCGATTGACCGATCCGCGCCGCGCCCCCAAGGAGGAACGCATTTCGACAGTGCCGTTCGCGGTCGCCGCGGCGTCGGCGCTGGCGGTGTGGAGCGTCATGCACTGCGTGACTTCGCCGTGGGGAGCGTGGGCGCAGCTGATCCTGCTCCTCCCCGCGCTCGTCGTGGGGTTCGGATTCTACCGGACCGGCTTCGCGCTGCTCTTCCGCGGTCGCCCCAACATGGACACCCTGATCGCCTGCGGCACCGGGGCGGCGGTGGCATACAGTCTGTGGATGCTCTTCCGCGGCGGCGCGGGACACTTGTACTTCGAGTCGGCGGGCATGATCATCGCGCTCATACTGCTCGGCCGGACGCTGGAGGCGCGCTCGCGCCGCCGCGCGACCGGGGCCATCCGGGAACTGGTCTCGCTGCTGCCCGACCGGGCGATCCGCATCGGATCGGACGGTAACGACGTCGAGATCGCGGTCTCGGAGATCCGCCCCGGCGACCGCCTGCGGGTGCGTCCGGGCGAACGGATCCCCGCCGACGGCAAGGTCGTGTCGGGGGCGTCGAGCGTGGACGAGTCGATGCTGACGGGCGAGTCGCTGCCGGTGCCCAAACATGCCGGCAGCACCGTCACCGGCGCCGCCGTCAATCTGGACGGAGTTCTGATCGTCGAAGCGGCGGCGACGCAGGCCGATTCGACCTTTTCGCGGATAGTCGCCATGGTCGAAGCCTCGCAGGCGGAGCGTCCGCGGGCGGCGCGGCTCGCGGATTTCATCGCCGGCATCTTCGTGAGGTGCGTGCTCGTCATCGCCGCGGCGACCTTCGCCGTCTGGTTCGTCTGCACCAGAGACGTGGAAACGGCGCTGGATTTCACGCTTTCGGTGCTGGTCGTGGCCTGTCCGTGCGCGCTGGGGCTGGCGACGCCGATCGCGCTCGTCGCGGGCGTCGGCGCCGGGGCGAAGCGCGGCGTGCTCTTCCGCAACGGCGACGCGCTGGAAACCTTGAGCAAAGTGCGGACCGTCGTCTTCGACAAGACCGGCACTCTGACCACCGGGATCTTCCGCGTCGTCGAAGTTCGCCCCGCGGCGGGATTCTCCGCGGACGAGCTCGCCGCCGCCTTCGGTTCGGCCGAGCGTTCGAGCGCGCACCCGCTGGCCGCCGCGCTGGTCGCCGAGGCGGAGAGGCGGGGCGTCGAACTCATATCGACAGAGGAGTTCGCGGAACGCCCCGGTTACGGCGTCGAATGCGTGCTCGAAGGCCGCAAGTGGCTCTTCGGCAACGCCGCGATGCTCGAAGAAGCGCACGTCGCAGTTCCGGATGCGGCGCCGACGGTCCACGCCGCGTGCGACGGCAAATATGCCGGCGGAGTGCTTCTGGCGGATACGCCGCGGCCCCGCGCCAAGGCGGCGGTCGCCGCGCTCCGGGCCCGCGGGATACGCTGCTGCATGCTGACCGGCGACGCGGAAGCTCCCGCCGGCAGGATCGCCGCCGAGGTCGGCGTGGACGAGTTCCGCGCCGGACTGCTCCCCGGCGACAAGCTGACGGCCCTCAAGGAACTTCGCGGACGCACCTCGGCCCCCGTCGCGATGGTCGGCGACGGCGTCAACGACGCCCCGGCACTCGCCGGAGCCGACGTCGGCATCGCCGTGGGTTCCGGTTCCGCCGCCGCGATGGAGAGCGCCGGGATCGTGCTGGTCGGCGACGATCCCGCCGCCGTCGTCGGCGCCTGGGAACTGAGCCGCCTCACCGTGCGGATCGTCCGCGAAAATCTCTTCTGGGCGTTTTTCTACAACGCCGTCGGCATCCCGCTGGCCGCCGGAGCCTTCTTCCCGGCGTTCGGCTGGAAACTCGTTCCGGCGGTCGGCGCGCTGGCGATGGCGTGCAGTTCGCTCTGCGTGGTGCTGAATGCGCTGCGCCTGACGCGTTTTTCGCCCGCCCGGATCCCGGAAAAACGCTGATCCGTCCATGCCCCCGCGCGGGCGCGGAAACAAGGCGATTTTTCCGCCGAAACGCCTTCCGGACGTTTTTTCGCCGGAATTTTGCCCTTTTCGGCAAAAAAAAATTTGAAAATAACGTTTTAAGTGCTAAAGTGTATCCGGTACATATCGCCGACCGGTTTCCCGGCGGCGGTCGCATGCCGTTTTTTTGATGGTTTTTTCAACTTTTAATACAAACACAGTTTAGCTGGGAGTCTTGGTAAATGAAAAAAATAAATGTCGTGTTGAGCGTCCTGATTCTGGTGCTGGCGCTGGTCTGTACCGTTTTTTCGTATTTCCTCTTCGCCAAGCGCACCGATCTGGTCGAGGGCTGGGGCAAGATGGCCGAGGGCATCAACTCCGCCAGCACCGTGATGGACAAGACCAGCGGCACCTCAAACGCCCGCGGCGCCCTCTCCAAGGAGAACCTCGCCCACGAGAAGTACAGCGCCTCCGACATGTCGTCGAAGATGAACACCTTCGTCAAGCAGAGCAAGAAGGTCGTCGCCCAGCGCGATGAATTTTCGGCCGATCTGCAGGACATCGGTCAGGCCATCGGCATGAAGGAAGTCCCCGATCACAAGCAGCTGCTCGATGAGTGCGGCAGTTCGGAAGACGAACCCAAGGGCTCCAAGGCGGTCGCCGTCGGCGTCAAGCGGGTGGTGAGAGAGCGCGACAACGAGCGGGCCGCCGCCAACAATCTGCGCAAGAGTCTGGCCGAGGTCGGCAGCATCGTCGGCGCCAGAAGCGGCAACGCGACGGAAGTCATCGCCGCCGCCACCCGCCGCAAGGAAGAGCTGAACACCGCCAAGAAGGAGCTGTCGAGCATGCGCTCGAAGATCCGGCGGGTGCAGGACGAAAAGGAACGCGCCGAAGAGGAGCGTGACCGCTACAAGCGCCAGATGCGCGAAGCTCAGGACCATGCGCAAAAGCTCAAATTCCAGCTCAACAAGGTCGAGCAGGATTACCAGAGCCTCACCAAGGAACCCTACGGCAAGACTCCGATCTGGAAGGACGGTTCGCTCGAAGCCCGCGCCCGCGTCGCCGGCAAGGTCATCGCCGTCAATTCGGATTACGGCTACGTCGTGATCGACCTCAACTCCAATACGCGAGTCACCCAGAAGGTCGGCGAAACCGAACATCTGGTCGATCCCAAGATCGTCCCGAATCTGGAACTCGTGATCTGCCGCGGCGACATCAACGGCGAAAGCAAGCCCAAATTCATCGCCAAGATCAAGATCCGCAGCGTCGACGACAAGTGCGCCGTGGCCGATCTGCCCAACGCGGAACACACGATCGACGTCGGCGACGTCGTCATCAGCAACGAACTGTACAACCGCAACAGCGAAACGAAGTGACGCCGGGAGGGTATGATGAATTCGAAAAAGCTGATGCCCACCATTTTGGGCGTCATCACCGCCGCCCTGATCATCATCTTGGTGTTTCAGGTGTTCGAGCTGATCGCCTACAACTTCTTCGGCAAATAGGCGGTTCGCGGTGAAAAGGTCCGTCATCTGCGCCGTCCTCGCGGCGATCGTCGCCTGGCTGGCCTGCGGCTGCACCGCCCGCGAACGCGCCGGTTACAGCTCCATACCCCAGAACTCCCCGTCCAGCTGGGAAACCAACCCCTACGAGGGCCGCATCCGCAACTGACCGTCGGCTCCGCACGGCCTTCGCAAAAAACCGGACGTCGCACGAGATCATGTGACGCCCGGTTTTTTCGTCCCGTACTTTCCTATATCGCGCGCACCATGCGTCCGGGGGGAGCCGCGTTCTGGCGCCCGGGGGGAGCCGCGTTCTGGCGCCCGGGGGGGGGCCGCGTTCTGGCGTCCGGAGGGGCCGCGTTCTGGCGTCCGGGGGGCTCCGCGCCCCCCGGTCCCCTTGCGGCAGGGCTCGCCCTGCACCTGCTTCGGACGGCGTCGCCGTCCTCGCTCGGGCGATGAACGGTGTGCAACACTATATGGCACCTGTTACTTCTTTCGTCGTCAACAACA
>Ga0310696_10001596_pt1 | contig 32432 bp, 26 predicted proteins | sample AusTroGonzalo_MG_4_FD_203885 | JGI IMG/M metagenome (GOLD analysis project Ga0310696, IMG submission 203885) | Bovine rumen microbial communities from tropical cattle in Woodstock, Queensland, Australia - Gonzalo_02 (v2) (version 2) | ecosystem: Host-associated > Mammals > Digestive system >... | reverse complement strand
GAAGAAGTCGACGAAGACGCCGCCGTCGCGGACGCGGGTGTTCTGGTCGATGAGGGTGCCGACGCCGCGGCCCTGGCGGAGGGCCTTGAGGGAGGCGCGCATGGCGCCGTGGGAGAAGATGATCTCAAGTCCGGCGGTCCTTTCCCGGCGGCCGGAGTTCAAGAGGCGGTTGAGGTAGGGATTGCGCATGGGTTTGGCGATGGCGACCATGTCGACGCCGGCGTAGAAGGGGGCCATGACGCCGGAGGCCTCCCAGCTGCCCAGGTGGGGGTTGACGAAGATGATGCGTTCTCCGGCGGCGACGTGGGCCTTGAGGCGGTTCGTGATGTCGTCCGGCAGATAGTAGCACCTTCTGATCCGGGCGGGATCGCCGCCGATCCAGAAGAACTCCAGAAGGTTCCAGCACATGTGGAAGAAACTTTCCCGCATGAGGTGCCTGCGGGAGGCCTCGTCCTTTTCGGGGAAAGCGGCTTTGAGGTTCTCGAGGACGATGTGCCGTGCGGAGGGGACGGCCCGGACGCAGGCGCCCGCGGCGCGGGCCATGGGTCTCAAGGCGCATCGCGGGAGGATGCGGATGAGGGCGAGAAGGCAGAGGACGAGCAGGAATTCGATCCTGTAGCGGATATCCAGAAAAAAGTGTTTCATGTCGGTTCGGTCTCCGGAAGATAATATACCGGGCGGGAGGGCGGAATGCAAGTCGTGTGTCACTCTCCCGTCACGGTGGAAACGATGGCGGTCAGCTGGGGCAGGAGCTGTTTCTTGCGGCTGACGACGCCGGGCATGAAGAAGACCCCGGAGGCGTCGGCGTCGTAGGGGAGCAGGGCGGAAACCCGGCCGTCGCCGCAGAAGAGCAGTTTCGAATTGCCCCGGACGGCGTCGGTGACCATGAGGCAGAAGAAGTCGAGTTTTTCCTTTTCGATCTTTCCGTTCATGGCGGAAACGAGTTCGTCGCGGCGGCGGTCCAGAAGGCTGAGTTTGCTCTCCTCCACCTGGGAGACGGCGAATTTGAGGTTCTTTTCGGCGTAGTCCTTTCTGTCGGAGGAGATGACCTCTTCGGCGGGGCTCACGGCGAGGGGCGAGTCGATGCCGGAGAGGGCCTCCATGAGGTCGCCGCCCCTGACGCCGGAGATCTTTTCGAGCCACTCCATCATGCGTCGGTCGAGGGGGGAGGAAGTGGGGGAGCGGAGATTGAGGGTGTCGGTGACGATCCCGCCCTCCAGCAGACCGGCCAGTTCGGGGGTGAGGCTTTCGCCGGAGCTGCGGTACATGGCGGCGACGAGGGTGCACGTGCTGCCGACGGCGTCGCCGGTGAATTTGATGGGTTCGCGGGTGGGCATCATGCCCATGCGGTGGTGATCGACGACTTCGATGACGGGGAGCTCCGAAACGCCGGGGATGCTCTGCTCGGGTTCGTTGTGGTCCACGAGGATGACGGAAAAGGGAGGCTCGGCGGTGACGCTTTTTTTCATGACGACGCCGGCAAAGGCGTCACCGTCCACGACGGGGACGGCGTCCTCCGGGGAAGAGAGGATGCGCTGTTTGACGTCGCGGATCCGGTCCCGGGAAGAGAGGAAGAGCTCGGTATCGGCGACACCGGAGAGTTCCGCCGGAGTGCAGAGCTTGAGTCTGCGGATCACGGTGGCGGAGTCGCAGGCGGTGCGCAGGATGACGACGTGCCGTCTCTCGGCCTCGTCGAGGATGAGTTTTTCCACCGGGCGGTCGCCGGTGACGATGAGCATTTTCACGCCGCACTGGAGCGCGCGCAGATGGATCTCCGGGCGGTCGCCGACGATGACGATGAGGTTCTCTTTGCCGCCCTGGGGGAGGTGTTCCTCGAAGCTGTCGACGCCCATGGCGGCGACGTAGACGGAGAAATCGACGAGTTCGTCGGGGGCGGGGCATCTGGGCATTTTCGCGTCGATGACCCGGGCGATGAGGCGGACGGAGGAGTGGACTCTCCTGCCGGTGAGGCTGCCGCCGGCATCGGCGCTGAGCCAGCGGGCCAGCAGGGCCATGGGGCTGAGCATGCCCAGATAACGGCCTTCGCGGACGACGGGCAGCCGGGGGGAGCCGGACTTCTGGAGCATCTTCACGGCGAAATACAGCGGCGTCCCGGCGGGGACGACGGCGATCTCGCTCTCCATGATGTCGCAGACCCGCAGATGCAGATCGTTGCGGGTGGCGGGAAGCGGCTGGTTGAAGCGCCTGAAGAGCCATTTGGCCCGTTCGGGCGGGACGCCCGGGGAGACGGCGGAAACGTTTTTCATGCCCTGGCGTCGGCGCAGTTCCGCGAGGGCGACGGCCGAGGCGAGACTGTCCACATCCGGATTGCGGTGTCCGGTGACGAAGATCTTTCTGTTCACGATATCAGCTCCTCTTTAGATCCGTGAGAAAAGTTTTTTCCGGCCTCGCGGAAGAAGCGCCAGATCTCCTTCTGGCTGCGGCAGGGGCCGTGTCCGGGGGGCGAATAGGCTCCGGAGGGTCCCAGGCGGCGCGCCTTGCAGTCATCCTGAAAATGGAGATCCAGGATCCGGCGCAGGACGGCCCGGAGGGAGGCCTGCGGGACGGGGAAGAGCACTTCGATGCGGCGGTCGAGGTTGCGGGGCATCCAGTCGGCGGAGCTCATGTAGTATTCCGGTGTCCCGCCGTTGAGGAATTCGAAGATGCGGCTGTGTTCCAGATAGCGGTCGACGATGCTGGTTATCCGGATGTTTTTCCGGTTCCGTCCGGGGCGCAGACAGCAGATGCCGCGGACGAGGAGATCGATCTCGACGCCCGCCTCGGCGGCGCGGTGGAGCCGCCGGATGATGCCGGTATCGGAGAGACTGTTCATCTTGGCGCGGATCCTCCCCGGCCCTCCGGCTTTCACGCGGTCGATCTCCCGGTCGATCAGGGCGTAGAATTTTTCCCGCAGATCGAAGGGGGAGACCCCGAGGGACTTCCAGTTCCCGGCCACGCCGGTCCAGGCTGTGACGGTGTTGAAAAGTTTTTCCACGTCGAGACAGAGATTTTGATCGGCGCTGAAAAGTCCCATGTCGGCGTAGACGGCGGCGGTCCGGTCGTTGTAGTTGCCGGTGGCCAGGTGGACGTACCGCTTGAGGACGCCGTTCTCGCGGCGGACGATGAGCAGGGCTTTGGCGTGGACCTTGAGGCCGGGGATGCCGCGGATCACCCGGGCGCCGGACTCCTCGAGGGCCCGGGCCCAGACGAAGTTGTTGCGTTCGTCGAAGCGGGCCTTGAGTTCGACGACGACGGTGACTTCCTTGCCGTTTTCGGCGGCCCGGCGCAGGGCGCGGACCACGGGGGAGTTGCCGCTCACCCGGTAGAGGGTCTGCCTGACGGCCAGCACGTCCGGATCGCGGGCGGCCTCCTCCAGCATGCGGACCACGGGGGAGAAGCTCTGGTACGGGAGCGCTGCGAGGATGTTCTTCTTTTCCCGCAGGGCGTCGAGGACGGGCACGCCGTCCGGGAGCCCGGGGATGGGCGCGGGGGGCCACACCTCTTCCCGCAGGGCGGGGGCGTCGATCTCTTCCGCGAGGGCGGAAAAGCCCTGAAGATCGAGGAACCCCTTCACGTCATAGCAGAACTGCTCCTCCAGATCGAGGGCGTTTTCGAGCCATGTCCGGAGCTCCCCCGCGCCGGAGGCGATCTCCAGGCGGATGGCGGCGCGGCCCCGGCGCAGCTCCAGGCGTCCGGCGATGCTCCGGAGCAGATCCTCCACGCTGTCGTCGGGGATGGAGAAATCCATGTCCCGTGTGACCCGGAAAAGGAAGGACTCTTCCACGGCGCACCCGGGAAACAGATCCCCGAGGCGGTCGAGAATGAGCTCCTCCAGCAGGACGAAGGTCCGTCCCCGGAAGGAGCCGTCGCGGACGGGGATGAAGCGCTCCAGGACTTCCGGCACGCCGACGAGCGCCCGGAACGTGCCGCTGTCCGTACGGAGCCGGGCGGCTGCCGCCAGAGTCCCGCTGGACAGGACGGGGAAGGGCTGCGCGTCGTCGGGCACGAGAGGCGTGAGGACGGGTTTGATGTGGTGCTCGAAAAATCCGGCCAGTTCCCCGCGGGACTCCTGCGGCAGCTCCCGGGGGCGGCGCAGACGGATGCCGCGGGACTCCAGTTCGGGCAGGATCCCGCGGACGAGACAGCGCTGCTGGTCCGCGGTCATTCCAAGGACCGCCTTCCGCACCCGGCGCAGCTGTTCGGAGACGGAGAGCCCCGCGGGATCGGGGAGATCCCGGCCGGCCCGCAGCAGCCGGCGCAGTCCGGCGACGCGGATCATGAAAAATTCGTCAAGGTTCCCCCCCGTGATGGCGAGAAAATTCAGGCGGTCCAGAACGGGGCCGGCGGGATCCTGAGCCTCCTCCAGCACCCGGCGGTTGAAGTCCAGCCACGACAGTTCCCGGCTGAGGAAGAGCTTTTCATCCCCCCGGCGCCCCTTCGCGGGGCCCGGACTTGCGGGATCACTTGTCGGCGCTCTCTTTGAAGATGCTGAACCACGACGCCGTGTCGGGATTGTAGTAGACATAGTTTTTCTTCGCGAACTTGGCCATTCCTCTGGCGGTGTAGTGATCGATGCCCACCCGGAGCGTGACCCAGTCGTCGTTGCGTCCGGTCTCTCCGGGGAGCTCCGGGATGAACTTGCCGGCGTAACGGCTGTCGACGACCAGGATCACGGGCGTCTCCCGGTTGTTGCCGGCCAGCATCTGCCACTGGATCTTGCCCGCGCGGTCGAGCCGGAACTGAAGGTCGCAGACGTCGGGGTTCCCCGGACGGGGGATGACCTTCACCTCCCGGAGATTCTTGCTGCTGAAATTCTGATTGGTGTTGATCCAGATGGTCCTGCCGTTGGGCATGGGCAGCTCCCGCTCCAGGTCGCTGGCCCGGGGGTACTCGACGATGGTGAAGACTCCGGCCACGAAGCGCGGGCGGTAGTTCTCGCTGTTGGGGTCGTCGCTGTTGACCGCGCCCTCCTCCATCGCCTCGCGGAACTCCTCGCAGCCGGAAAAGCACAGCGCCGCCGCCGACAGCAGCGCGAAAAGAAATCTTCTCATTTTTCACTCCTTTCACCGGGTTTTCTTTTGCGAATCTCCGGATATGCATGTATATTACACCCAAAATGAAAATATTCCAGTCATTTGCGCGGTTTTTTTATGATAAAATTCGTTGTCATCGGCGATCCGGTCGCCCACAGCCGGTCTCCCGGCATGCAGAACATGGCCTTCGAGCGGGCGGGACTGGGCCGCCCCTACGGCCGGCGTCACGTGACCCGCGACGGGCTGGCCGCCTTCGTCGCCGAGGCGAGAGACTCCCTTTCGGGCGTCAACATCACCGTTCCCCACAAGGAGGCCGTCATCCCCTTTCTGGACGAGGTCGATCCCGCCGCGGCGAGGTGCGGCAGCGTCAACACCCTCGACATCCGCGACGGAAAAGTCCGGGGCTTTTCCACCGACGGGTACGGGCTGGAATACGCGCTGAAAGAGAATTTCGACATTTCTCCCGCGGGAACGGATTTCTGCTTCATCGGCTGCGGCGGGGCCTGCCGTGCCACCGCGCTTCATCTGGCGGAGTCGGGGGCCCGTTCGATCCATCTGGTCAACCGGACCCTTGCCAAGGCCGAGGCTGCGGCCGGAAACATCGCCCGTTTCGCTCCCGGCTGCCGCGTTTCGGTGCACTCCCTGAACGACGGAAGGAGCGTTGAGGAGGCCATCGCCGGCTCCGGGGTGCTCATCCAGGCCACCAGCCTCGGGCTGTCGGAGGAGGATCCGCCGCCCTTCGATCCGGAACTGCTCCGGGCCAATCCCGGCATCGCGGTCTTCGACACCATCTACAAAAAGACCCGTCTCCTGCGGGCGGCCGAAGCGCTGCATCTCCGGTGCGCCGGGGGCAAGTCCATGCTCATCCATCAGGGCGCGGCCAGCTTCCGCATCTGGACCGGACGCGAACCGGATCTGGAGGCCATGCGCTCAGGTTTCGACATCACGCCCGTGACGGACGGCGACGGGGAGGAGTGAAAAAATGTTCTTTTTCCAAAGCATGCCCGTTTCGACTTACGACTGGTGGATGAGGGCGGGGTTCGTCTATCCCTCGTGTCTGGCCTTCGCCCTGATCGCGATCTTCATCTTCGGGAGCTGCTGGGGGAGTTTCATCAACGTATGCATCTGGCGGATGCCCCGGCATGAATCGGTGGTCTCGGCCCCCTCCCACTGCACCGTCTGCGGCACGGACATCCGCTGGTACGACAATCTGCCGGTTTTGAGCTACATCCTGCTGCGGGGCCGGTGCCGGGCCTGCCATGCGCCCTACTCCTGCCGCTACTTCGTGGTGGAACTGGTCATGGGGCTCCTCTTCTGCGCGTTCTTCGTCAAGGCCGGACTGACGCAGCAAGTGCCGGGGGTCCTGGCCTCGGGCTGGATCATGCTGCTTTTCGCCATGGCCGCGGGCTGGATCGACGCGAAACACCGCATCATCCCCGACGCGCTGACTTATCCCGCCATGATCCTCGGCGTGACGGCGGCGGGATTTCTGCCCGAGGTCTGGGGAACGGAAAAGTGGTACGCCGCCGCCGCGCTCTCCCTCGCTTCGGGGCTGATCCCCGGGGCGTTCCTCGGGGCTTTCGCCTTGATCGGCGAAAAACTGGCCGGACGGGAGGTCCTCGGCTGGGGCGACGTCAAGTTCATCGCTGCCGCGGGGATGCTTCTGGGGCTGCCCGGAGCGTTTTTCACGCTTTTCATCGGTTCTTTTGCGGGCAGTCTGGGCGGGGTCGGCTGCGCGCTGTACCGCCGCCGCCCCCTGCGGAGGACCGCCATCCCCTTCGGTCCCTTCCTCGCCGCCGGGGCCGTGCTGTGGGTCTTTTTCGGCAATCTGATCTGCCGCGCCCTCAGGGGATGAGTTTCCCCGGGTTGAGGATGTTCCGCGGATCGAAGGCCCTTTTTATTCCCGCCATCAGGCGTTTTTCGGCTTCGCCGGACGTCCGGGCGAGATAGGGTCTCTTGGCGAAGCCGATCCCGTGCTCGCCGCTCACTTTGCCGCCCAGCTCCGCGGCTTTGGCGTACAGGTCGTCGAAGACCTTGCCGAGTTTGGTCCGCCAGGCCGTTTCATCCAGATCGTCCCGCAGGATGTAGATGTGCAGATTCCCGTCCCCGGCGTGGCCGAAGGAGCGCAGCCGGATGCCGTGTTTTTTCTGGAGCGCGTGAGAGAAAAGCACGAAGTCGGCCACCCGTTTCCGGGGCACGACCACGTCGCACTCGTCCATTTCGCTGGTGGAGGCCTTGATCGCCTCGAGGAACGCGCCCCGGGCCGCCCAGATGGATTCGTTGCGCTCCAGCGTATTGGAGATGAAGACGTCGAGGGCGCCTGCGCCGAGACACAGCTCCGCCGCCGCGTGCCACGCAAGCTCCACCTCCGCTTCGCTGGCGCCGTCGTAGGTCAGGAGCAGATAGGCGTCCGCGCTGTTGTCCGGGAATTTCCGGGCGAGGAACTCCTCGGCGGCGAGGATCACCTCCCGTTCCATGAACTCCACCGCCGTCGGAACGGCGCTGGCGCGGATGAGCTGCGGGACGGTCCGGATGGCGCACGCGAGATCCGGAAAGGGAACGAGCAGGCTGATTTTATATTTCGGCAGCGGCAGCAGCCGCAGGGTCGCCCGGGTGATGACGGCGAGCGTTCCCTCGGAACCGATCAGCAGGTCCTTGAGGCTGTATCCGGAGCTGTTTTTGACCACCTTGCCGCCCAGTTCGACGATCTCTCCGGAGGGCAGGACGGCTTCGAGGCCCCGGACGTAATCGCGGGTGACGCCGTACTTGACGGCCCGCATGCCTCCCGCGTTGGTGCTGATGTTGCCGCCGATGGTCGCGGTCTTTTCGCCGGGATCGGGGGGATAGAAGAACCCCGCGGGCTCGACGTATTTGGCGATGTCCATCAGCAGGACGCCCGGCTCCAGGGTCAGGGTCATGTTCTCCTCGTCCAGTTCGAGGAAGCGGTTCATCCGCGAGAGGTCCAGCATGATCCCGCCGCAGAGGGCCACCGCGCCGCCGACGAGGCCCGTGCCCGCGCCCCGGGGCGTGACGGGGAGATCGCGGGAGCTTGCGTATTTCAGGACTTGCGAGACCTCTTCGGCGGAGACCGCCCGCACCAGCACGTCCGGGAACTTCCGGATGCCCGAGAGCTCGTCGTGACTGTAATCCTCGCCCATTTTCTCCCCGGGGATGACCCGGTCTTCCCCGCAGATCTCCCGCAGCGCGGCGAGGTCGGCGTCGGAAAAAGTGTTGTATGTCGTTTCCAAAGTTCACTCCTCCCTGGCGCGTTTGATCTTTTCGATGAGGTCCGGAACGATCTTGTAGAGGTCGCCGCAGATGCCGATGTGGGCGATGTTGAAGATCGGCGCCTCGGGATCGGTGTTGATCGCGACGATCTTTTCGGAACCGTTCATCCCGGCGACGAACTGGATCGCGCCCGACACGCCGCAGGTGATGATGAGCTTGGGCTTGACCGTCCTGCCGGAGAGCCCGATCTGGCAGCGACCGTCGATCCATCCGGCCTCCACGACGGCGCGGGTGCCGGCGAGCCGCCCGTCCAGCAGATCGGCCAGCTCCTGAAGCATCGCCAGATCCTCGGGCTTTCTGACGCCGCGCCCGGCGGCGACGATGACCTCCGCATCCTCGATGCCCCGCACCCGCTCCTTGAGTTCCGCCTGCAGGACTTCGATGCCGGAGACGCATTTTTCCTGCGGCAGTTCTTCGCGGACGATCCGCGCGCCGGGATTCGGCGTCTTCGGCGGGATGGGAAAGATTTTGTACCGTACGGTGGCGAACTGCGGCCGGTGGCGCGGCGTGTTGATGTGGGCCATGATGTTGCCGCCGTAGGCCGGGCGGATCTGGTCGAGGTCGGTGGTTTCGGACATGTCGAGTTTGGTGCAGTCGGCGGTGAGCCCCGTGCGGAAGCGCGCCGCCAGCCGGGGCGCGAGGGAGCGTCCGGCGGGGGTGCCGCCCACGAGGATCGCCGACGGACGGACCTTGCGGATGAAGTCTTCCGCCGCCGCCGTGAAGGGTTCGATGCGGAAGTAGCGGAAAACCTCCTGATCGTAAACGCGGATCTCGTCCGCGCCGTACTCGGCCAGCCGCGGCGCCAGCGGAGATACGCCGGAGCCGATCAGCAGCGCGAAAACGGGCTGTTTCACCTTGGCGGCGAGTTCCTTCGCCTTGCCGATGAGTTCGAAGGTCACGGGGTGGATCGCCCCCTCTTCGACCTCGGCGATGACGGCGACGCCCCGCCACGCGGACTTGTCGACGCCGGGAGCGGACTCCTCCGCCAGCTCGAAGACCCCGTTCCCGCGTTTGATGCAGTTCCGGCACATGCGGCAGGCGGAATTGATGGAGAGTTTTCCGTCAACGGCTTCGATGGCGCCGAAGGGACACAATCCGGTCAGCGCCTGCGGATCGGCCGCCTTTTCCTGATGAATGACGATATGCGGCATGATTCACCCGAGTTTCTGTAGGAATTTGTGATCGGCGAGGAAACGGAAGAGACGCTCCGACGACTCGGGCTCCGGACCGTTCCAGCGCTCCTGTCCGTCGCTCTTTTCCGGCGGGAAGATGCGTTTCACCTGCGTCGGCGACCCGTTGAGGCCGTAGTGGGCGGGGTCTTTGTCGGCCAGATCGTCGAGGGTGAGGATCTTCACCTCCCGGTCCGCCGTGGCGCGCATGAGCTTGTACGAGGGCAGCCGCGGCTCGAAAATGCCCTTTTCCACCGTGATGAGACAAGGCAGTTTTATTTTCGCCGTCAGCCGGTGCAGCGGCATGTCCTGGGTGACGGTCAGCGCGTTTTCGTCGGCGCCGCGGACGGCGCACACGTTCGTCACGTGGGGGATCCCGAGGGTCTCGGCCAGTTCCGGACCCACCTGCGCGGTGTCGCCGTCGGTCGTCTGCTTGCCGCAGATGACGAGGTCGAAGGCCCCCGCCGCCCGGACGCCCTGCGAGAGGGTGTAGGACGTCGCCAGCACGTCCGCGCCGCCGAACCGGCGGTCGGAGAGCAGGAAGCCCCGGTCCGCGCCCATCATGAAGGCCTCGCGGATGACCGCCTGCGCCTGGGGCGGTCCCATGGAAATGACGGTGATTTCCCCGCCGTACCGCTGTTTCAGCCGCAGGGCGGTTTCGAGGGCGTAGAGGTCGAAGGGATTCATCTTCGACGCCACGCCGTCGCGCTTGAGCACGCCGGTCCCGGGATCGATCTCGACCTGGGACGTGCCGGGGACCTGTTTGATGCAGACCGTGATGTTCATGTCTTTGCGGGACCTCCTGTCAGGGCCGGTGTTGTTTTTCTTCCCGGCATTTAATGTATTCCCCCGGGGCCGATTCGTCAAGACCGTCTCTTCCGGCGGACCAGATTTTGTCCCTTTTTTTCCCGGACCGGAGTTGATTTTTGCGGCCGGTTGCGTTATATTGATGAACAGTGCATCAGGAGTGGCGCCGGGTCGGCGCCTGTCAACCGAGGTCGGATACCCACGGTGAATCGCCTGCGGCGGAGGGCCGCCGCAAGCGGATGCGGATCGAAAGATCAAAAAAATTATCCGGACGGCTTGTGCCGTCGCCCGCCTCTTGGTGCGTCTTTTCGTCGAAAGGAAGACGCGAAAATGGTTCTCGAACCCAATGTCCCCGAAGCCGTCCGCAACTGGGCCCTCTGTCAGGTGATGCTCCGCGAAGAGGAACTTGCGGCGGAGAAACTTGCCGCCGGGCAGCTGACGAGCATCCGGCAGGTCGCTTTTCTCAAGACGCAAGGCAGAAGAGCCTTCATCGAGCAAGTCGCCAGACCCGAGTTCCGGCGTCTGGAGCGCAGGATGCGCCGTTACCGCGCCGCCGCTCAGGCGCTGGAGTCCCGCTGCGACCCGCGGAAGTACCTTCTCGGCACGCGGGAACAGCTGGAACTGATCGGGCACACGCTGCACTGCTCCTGCCGCACCGTCCGGACGCATCACGTGACCGGACTCCCGGAACTTTGCCCCCGAACCGAAATGTTCGTGACGCTGCAGTATTGTTCCAGCGACGGGAAATACCTCTTCAGCGAAACGTTCGATCCTTACGACCGGGAGGACGTGGGCATCGGTCCCCTTGACCTCCTCGCCCTCGGCTTCGGCCGCGGCTCGGGTGCTCCCGGCGCGGGAACATTTTGACCGTTTCCGCCTTGTGTGCCCGCCCCCCGGAGAAAAGGAAAGCTCCGGGGGGCTTTGGTTCTTTTGTGCGGATACTTGGGATTTTTGTTCTTTCCAAATGCGGCCGGGCGGGTTAAAATATATCCCGGACAGCGGCTGTCGCTTCCGGTCGTCTGTTTTGAGACGGACCGCTTTTTTCCGGCGGCTGCCGCCAAGCAAATCGAAAGAAGCCGGAAAGTTGAAATGGGAAAGCTTTCTCTCCGAAATAAAACGCTGACGGAGCCGGCGCGTTCCATTCCCGTCGCGGGCGAATACGATGTCGTCATCTGCGGCGGCGGACCCGCGGGTACGGCCGCCGCTATCGCCGCCGGCCGCTGCGGGGCGAGGACGATCGTCCTCGAAAGTCAGGGCTGTCTGGGCGGCATCATGACGACGGGGATGATGCCCAAAATCATCAACGGCATCGGCAAAGGGGGCTTTCTCAAGGAGCTTTTCGACGAACTCGCGGCCCTGGGATCCCCCCTCGTCAATGACGTGTGCGACCCCGAAAGCGTGAAATACCTGTTCGAGCGTCTGTGCGCGGAGAGCCGCGTCGACATCAGATACCACACTGCGGTCTGTGGGGTTTTGCCGGATGACGATCCCGACAGGCCCGGCATCCGGGCCGTCGTTACGGAATCGAAATCCGGCAGGGAAGCCTGGATCGGAAAACTTTTCATCGACTGCACCGGGGACGGCGACATCGGCCGGTTTTCCGGCTGTTCGGTCGATTTCGGCAATCCGGAAACAGGCCGGACACAGCCGGCCAGTTTGTGCGCGATGGTCGGCGGCGTCCCCTATGACCGGATATCGAAGTTCGTTCATCAGGGGACCGGAAGAGAAGATGAAAGGCGGGCCCTTTTCGACCTGTTCGAGAAGCTGGGCAAAACGCCGTCCTACACGCTGCCCAGCTTGTTTTTGCTGGAGGAAGCCGGTCGTTACATCTGCATGAGCACGCATCAGTACGGCATTTCCCCCTTCGACGCTCAGGCGGTCACGGAGGCGACCATCGCGGCCCGCAAGGAAATATGCGAACAGATCAGGGCTCTCAACAACGCCCCGGACGGCGTTTGGAGATCCCTTCGGCTCTACGCAACGGCGGGCCGCCTCGGGATACGCGAGGGAGGCCGGATCAAAGGCCTGTACACCGTGACGGCGGACGACATCAGGGAGGGGAAACGTCACGAAGACGCGGTCTGCTCGATCTCCGCCGCCGTGGACATCCACACCACCCGGCCGGACGGCGATCCCCGAAAGGCCTTCAGCGACGGAGGGATCAAGGTTTCGACTTACGATATCCCGTTGCGGGCGCTCATCTCGAAGGAGGTTCCCAATCTGCTCATGGCGGGCCGGTGCATTTCAGGAGATTTCTACGCCCACGCCAGCTACAGGATTTTGGGCGGCGCCATCCCCATGGGGGAAGGCGCGGGGAAATACGCCGCCTGGCTGGTGAAAAACAACTTCATTCCGTCCGCCGAAACGGCATTGGAATTTGCCAGACACAATAAAACACCCAACGGAGAACAGGAGGTTTTTCATGCTTGAAGTCAATCGTTCCGTTCGCAGAAAATTCACCCTTATCGAGCTGCTGGTCGTGATCGCGATCATCGCGATCCTGGCGGCCATGCTGATGCCCGCTCTGCAGAAGGCGAGGGAGAGATCCAGTCTTACGACCTGTCTGAACAATCTCAAGACCATCGGGCAGTGCATGAACCTGTATGCCAATGATTTCTTCGGGTGGCCGCCGCCGGTGATGCCGTATCAGGGCGACCCGCTCAACTTGAGAGGCTACGCATTGAATCTGATCAAGAGCAAATACGCGGCGGATCCCAGCCGGTCCAATCGCGGAAACATCTTCAAATGTCCCTTCCACATGAGAAAGGTCTGCACGGAGGGCATGCTGCGCAGTTACGGTTTCAATCCGGGGGTCCTCACTTCCCGCAGCAGGGAATCGGCAAGACCGGGAAAAATGAGACAGCCGTCCAGAACCGTGGCCGTCTATGATCTGTTCGACAATACGAATCCGGACAATTATCTGATAGACCAGCCGACCAACACGGCTTCTCTCGGCCTCAGCGGATATTTCCTCAATGGCCACAGCAATACGACGCTTAACTTCCTGTTTTTCGACACCCACGCGGGCGTCGTCGATATGCAGCCGTACTGGGATGCCGCCAAAAATTGTCCCAAGGTGACACCTTTCATGAATTCGGGACACTACAAGACGGAGTGGTACGAATGATGCGGTGCGGCAAGGCGGCGGTTCCTCTTTTGCTCTTCTGCGCTCTGATGGTCCGGGCCGGAACCGTCACGGTCACCGGGTGGAGCGCGGTCAAGAACAACAACTGGCACGTGAAATTCGATTCCGCGGCTTCTCTGGCGGACGGCGTCGTCACGGTCAAAGGCGAGCCGGGCAATTTCAACAGCGTGGCATCCAGCTGGATTTCGGCGGACACGGAGAAACCCGTCACGGTCACCGGGTGGATCAGGCGTTCCTCGAAGAAAAACCTGAAGAAGACCCTCGTGGCGCTCGACGTGCTGGTCAAATACCATGACGGGACTTTCAAGTTTCTGGTGTTGAAGCCGGTCGGCGAAAACGAGGTCGGTCAGTGGGTCAAGTCAGCCAGTACATTCACCCCGGAGAAGAAAATCAAAACTCTCCGCGTCCTGTGTCTGAATTACGATGCCTCCGATGAGGCCTCTTTCAAAGACGTTCAGGTCAGTTTTCAGGATGAGGCTTCCGGGCAGGCGCAGAAGCCCGGAGAAACGGCCGGCAAAAAAAGATGATTGCCGCCGGGACCCGAAAACGCGGCAGGTTTCCACAACTATTTGGTCAATAGCGAATGATGTCAAATCGTAAGGCAGCGGTCCTCGTTTTGCTTTTTTGCGCTCTGACGGTCCGGGCCGCGACCGTCACGGTCGGCAAGTGGAGTGCGGTCAGGAACAACAACTGGCATGTGAAATTCGATTCCGCGGCTTCACTGGCGGACGGCGTCGTCACGGTCAAGGGCGCCCCGGGGAATTTCAACAGCGTGGCGTCCGACTGGGTCCTCGCGGACACGGAGAAACCTGTCACCGTCTCCGGGTGGATCAGGCGTTCCTCGAAGAAAAACCTGAAGAAGACCCTCGTGGCGCTCGACGTGCTGGTCAAATACCATGACGGGACTTTCAAGTTTCTGGTAATGAAGCCGGTCGGCGAAGACGAGGCCGGCCGGTGGGTCAGATCTGCCTGGACATTCACCCCGGAGAAAAAAATCAAAAATCTCCGCGTTCTGTGTCTGAACTACGATGCCTCCGACGAGGCCTCCTTCAAGGACGTCCAGGTCAGTTTTCAGGACGAGGTCTCCGTCCGGAAGAAGTCGGAAAACATCAAACTCGAAAACAAGGTCCTGTCCGCCGAGTTTGCCGAGATGAACGGGCGGGTCTGTCTCGTGTCGCTGTTCGACAAGACGACCCGCACGGAATATATAAACGAAGTCCTGATCCCGAAGAATCTGTGGAGCATTCTCCTGAGAGACCCCAAGACGGGGCAGACCTGCGAAGCGGATTCCGGAAGCGTGTCGATCCGAAAATCAGGGAACGGCATGACCGTGACCTGGCGGAATATAAAAGCCGCAAAAAATCCCGCCGATTTCACCGCCGTCGCGACGATCGGCCTCGAACCCGACAAGCCGGGGCTGTCATTCGGTCTTTCCGTCGATTCGAAAGACGGGAAGTACCAGCTGCACACCGTCACTTTCCCTGTGGTGAACGGGATCAAGTCCCCCGCGCCGGAAGACGATACGTTTTTCTTCTATCCTCAGGACATCGGTCGGGAGATGCACGATCCGTCCCGGAATCTTCCCGGCAGCCTCAGTCTGCGCTACGGGACATGGTTTCTGGGAATGCAGTATATCGCCCTGTACGGAAAGGGCAAGGGCATTTATTTCGATGCCAGAGACGGTGACGGCTGGTTCAAAAATTTCGTTTTTTCGAAACTGGAGAACAGCCGGGGGACGTTCCGGTTCGAAGTGCAGACGCAGGTTCCGGAAGGCGTCGGGAAATTCACCGTTCCGTTCCCCGTCGGCATCAGACTCTTCAAGGGGAACTGGTTCGATGCGGCCATGATCTACCGCCAATGGGCGACGAAACAGAAGTGGTGCGCCGCAGGGCCCCTTGCCAAACGGAAAAATTATCCCCACGAACGCCTCAGGATCGGAACGAGCGTTCACGGCTACGGGGGGCGGTTGCCCCAGCCGAAGGAAATAACCGACGCCATCAGATCGCTGAAGCGTTCGGACTATTCCGCGATCCCGGACGAGGAACTTTACCGGAAATACAAAAGAAACGTCGATGCCGGACGCCTGTGTGATGACGTCAAAAAACTGATGGCGTATTTCGAAACTCCGATCGAAGTCTTTTCTCACCCGTACATGGAGCCCTTCGGCTCCGGGTCGCCGCGTTTTCTGCTCATCCCCGGGATCCCCGAGAGCGCCGGAGCCCTGTTGAAGGACAAGTGTTTCTTTGCTCCCTGGACGACGATCCACCGGTTCGACGTCAATATCCGGAAATACAAAGAGGAAAATGCCCGGAGAGCGGTCGTCGTCACGGAAAACGGTTCGCCCTCCATCGAAGTCGCGGACGCCGTCATGAAGGCTAACATGTGTTCCGCCGCGGATTACTGGAGAAACGGGGTCGCCGAATATACGGCCCGGCTCCTCGAAAAGAATATGAGAGGCATCTATTACGACGAACTCTCCTCGTCCGGCGCCGAGATCTGCTATGCCCGGGATCACGGCCACCGCCCCGGAGGCGGCAACTACGGTCTGGAGGGCAGGCGCGCCATAATGCGTCAGCTGCATGAGAAATTTCTTCCGCGCTATCCCGATTATTACACCTCCGGAGAAGAGGCGTGCGAATATTATATCGACGTGAACGACATCAACTCCATGAGCGGGGGGTTCTTCAACGACAGCGTTCCCGCGTTTCAGGCGGTCTATCACGATTACAGCTTCAGCACGGCGACCGCCGCCGGAAAATTCTACGACGCCTTTCAGGCCTCCCGGTACGCGGATAAAGGCGGGGAGACGAACCTGAGCGAGTTCGCCGTCCATGCCTGCCAGTTCTGGACCTGGGGAATCAATCCCAACCGGGTGCGTTTCGATCTGCCGAAATTTTCCCCGACCGCGGCCGGGATCACCCGGGATATGGGCAAAACGATGCTCGCCAACGCCAGGTATCTGATTTACGGCCGAATGCTGCGGCCGCCGGAGATCACAACCGGCAACGGCACCGTCACGGCGGAATACGTCTGGCGGAATTTCGGGAAGAAGAAGTTTCCTGCGGTCTGGGTTTCCGCTTGGGCGGCCGACGACGGCTCGGCGGCTATCGCGCTTGCCAACGCCTCCCGTTCCGAACTGGCTCCGGAAATATCCTGTGATCTTTCCGATCAAATTCCCAAGGAGTGCGTCATACGCGATCCCCGGACGGGCACGGTTTTGTATAGGGGCAGGAGCGATGCGGTCAAATTCAGGGTCCCCATGGCCGGATACGGCGTGAAGGTCCTCGAGATCCTGCCGTCTGCCGCCGCCGGGAGCGCGGAAGTGAACAACGTGATCCCGGGTGTCATCGTCGCGGTCGACCACGATCTGGACGATGCCCTTCCCGGGGGAAAATACTTGATTTCGATGGATATCGAAAACACCCGGAACGCCCCCGTCACAGGCCGCATATCCCTGACGCCCCCCGACGGCTCGTGGCCGATACAGCCCGCCGGAAAAACGGCCTTTTCTTTGCGGGGAGGGGAGAAAAAAAGCTTCCTCTTCACGGTCCAGGTACCGGAAGGGGACCTCAAAACATCGACGATCATCTGCCGGGCGGATATTTCCGGGGCGGAGAAGCCCCTGACGTTCGAATATCCGATCCGCTTCGGCGTCCGGCCGCTGAGCGCGCGCAAACTGCGGGAAAAGCCGAAATATTCCGTCCGGCGTCTGGAGATGGGCCCCGGACAGCCTCTTCCCGAAACAATCTCCCGGATCTCCGCATTGACCGCCCGGATCACGGCCGGAAATCCGGTCCCCCGGGCGGCCGCCTGTGCGGTATGGAACGAACGGGGGCTGTTTCTGGAGTTTTCGGTCGAAGACGCGAAACACGTTTCTCCCGAACGCGGCCCCAACGTGTGGCGCGGCGACTGCGTCCAGCTTGCCTTCGGCAAATACATGCCGGATCAGGACTATCATCTGTACAGAAATTTCTTCTTCGCATCGATCGACGGCAAACCCTATGTTTCCTCTCCGGAAGACCCGGAAGCTGCCCGGGCCATCGCGCTCGATGTCGCAAAAACGAAGGGAAAGATCGTCTACCGGGTGTATATCCCGGCGGGCGTCACCGGAAGACTGCGGCCCGGCATGAGGATCCCGCTGAGCTTCACGGTCAACGAAAACAACGGCAAGGGATTTTCCGGCTGGCTGGAATGGACTCCCGGCATCTGCAACGGCTTCAACCCGAAAGCCTTCGGCGAACTGATCCTGGAGAAGTGAAAACGGCCGAAGCGGGGCCCGGGGCGTGATGTCCCTTTCAGCCGCTTTGCCTGCCGTACTTTTCGCGGTAGAGCGAGGGCGGCAGTCCCTGGGCGCGCTTGAACTGGCGGCTCAGGTAGTTGACGTCGTTGAATCCCACGGCCGCGGCGATCTCCCCCAGGGATTTCTCCGTGGAGCGCAGCAGAAAAGCCGCCTCGCCCAGCCTCAGCCGCAGCAGGTACTGCAGCGGCGAGACCCCGGCGGCATTTTTGAAGTTCCGCATCAGGGAGGATTTGGACATGCCCCCGATCCGGCACAGTTTGGCGATGGAGATCTCTTCGCGGTAGTTTTTGTTGAGATAGGCGATGACTTTCGAGACGGAGCCGTAATCGAACCCCGCGACGTGCCGCTCGGCGGAGTAACAGCGGGCCAGCCGTCCCGCCAGCGCCATGAAAATGCCGAGGGAGACGAAGTTGTTCCCCGGCGCATAGGTCTCGTGCTCCTCCGCCAGCGCCAGCGCCAGCGCTTCCGGGAACCGGAACTGTTCCTCCTCGACGTGGAAAGAGATGTATCCCCCGCTTTGGTTCGGGAAACACCCCGTCAGGATCGGTTTGAAGCCGGGGAGCAGCACGGCGTCCAGCCGGGAGATCGGCAGCGTTTCCGGGATGAAGAGGATGTTGATGAGGGCGAGATCCTCCGACACCTGCCGGTAGCTGTGGCTGACGCCCCGGGGAATGACGCAGACGTCGCCCCGGCGCAGGGGGATCTCCCGAACACCGTCGGTATGAACGCAATGCCCTGAGAGGATCAGCACCAGCTCCACGAAATCATGCCGGTGGAACTCCATCGCGTTCTGATGGCGTTCGTAGTACACGCTCAGGGGAAACGTGTCCCCGTCCCGGGTGAGACGGGCAAGCTCCACGATGTCGGGCTGCGGATGAAACATGCTGTCCTCCTGACTTTCAGCAAGAATATACCCCTTTTTTCCGCGATTGCAAGAGGGGCAAACTCCCCTTTGGCACTTTTGTGCTTGCATTTGCCATTTTTGTCATTGCAAAAATTTTTTTCAACGGCTATAATAGGGGGCGGTGCTCCGACATGGAGTCTTCACAGGAGAACGGAAAATGAATTTTCACCCGGACGGCATTCCGGACAAACGCAGAAGATGGTACATCCCCTGCCGGAGGATCCTGCGCGCCGAGGGCGTGGAGAACGCCGAGCGGCTCGTCGGCAACACGGCGTACCAGCCGGTGATCCACTACGTCCCGCCCCGGGTGACGATCCGGCCGGGGGGCTCGCTCCTGCTGGACTTCGGCAGAGCCTTCCACGGCGGAGTAAAACTTGACCCCTTCGAGAAGCCGGGACGGGTCAGGATCAAGTTCGGCGAGTCCGTGAGCGAAGCCCTCGGCCCCTCCAATCAGGACTGCTCCCGCAAGGACGCCCTCCTGGACTTGCCCGTCTGCGGGAGCCTCGAGTACGGCAACACCGTTTTCCGATTCGTCGAGATCATCAATGAAGGGGAAACCGTGATCCAGTGCCTCAACATCATGGGCGTCGCCCTCGAGCGCGATCTGGAAGTCACGGGTTCCTTCGAGTCCTCCGACCCCCGCCTCGACGAGATCTGGAAGACCGCCGTTCGGACCGTCCACCTCTGCATGCAGGACTACATCTACGACGGCGCCAAGCGCGACCGCATCGTCTGGATGGGCGACCTCCACCCCGAGATCAGGGGCATTTTGTGCGCCTTTTCCGACCACGGGATCATCCGGGACTCCCTCGAGTTCCTCATGGCCCAGGCCGGGCCGGAAGAACCCATGAACGGCTTTTCCACCTACTCCTGCTGGTTCGTCATCGCCCTCTGGGACTACTGCCGCGCCGCCGACGACAGGGAATTTCTCCTGAAACACGCCGGTTACGCCGAAAAAATGCTCCGGGTCTTCTCACGCTTCATCGACGACCGCGGCGCGGAGGCCGTGCCCGGACGCCGCTTCCTCGACTGGCCCAACGAGGACAGCCCCGCGGCCAAACACGCCGGGATCCACGCGCTCCTCTTCTGGATGATGCGCTCCGGCGCGGAACTGCTGGCCGCCGCCGGATGCGATCCCGCGCCGTGCCTCGAAGCCATGGCGAAACTCCGCTGCCACGCGCCCGACCCCGCCGGCCGCAAGGCCCCCGCGGCTCTGCTGACCCTCACCGGTCTTGCCGATCACACGTCCGTGCTGGAGACCGATCCCTTCCACGGAGTCAGCACCTTCTACGGCTACTACATGCTTCTTGCCAAAAAGACCGTCCCCGCGCTGGAACTGATCCGGCGCTACTGGGGAAGAATGCTGGACTTCGGCGCCACCAGCTTCTGGGAGGACTTCGATCTGGACTGGACGCGGAACGCCGGGCGCATCGACGAGCTTCCCGTGCCCGGAAAAAAGGATCTCCACGCCGACTTCGGCGCCTACTGCTACAAGGGGTTGCGCCACAGCCTGAGCCACGGCTGGAGCTGCGGTCCGGCGCCGTTTCTGAGCGAACGTGTCCTCGGCGTGAGTTTTCCCGAGCCCGGCAAAGTCATCGTCCGTCCCGACCTCGGCGATTTGACTTGGGTCCGCGGATCCGTTCCCGCCCCCGGCGGCGTCGTCACCGTCGAAGCCGACACCAAGGGTTTCCGCTGCGATCTCCCCCCCGGCCTCGTCCGGATCGGGTGATCCCCCGGAACGGGACGGAAATCTCCCCTTTTTTCTCTTGAAAAGCCGCCGAACGGTGCTACATTAGGCGGCGGAGATACTCCGATCGTTTTTGGGCCGCAAACGGAAACTTGTTCAGATGAAAAAATTGAAGATCACCATGCTGGGTGCGGGGTCCGGATTCGTCCTGACCATCGCGAAGGAATTGCTCCACGATCCCGTCTTCGCCGACTGCGAATTCATGCTCATGGATGTCGCAAAAGACCGCCTCGCCGTCGCCGAGTCCTCGGTGAAAGAGGTCCTCGCCGCGGGCGAAAACAAGGTCACCGTCAAAACCGCGACCGAACTGCGCCCCGCCCTCGAAGGCGCCGATTACGTCATCACCTCCTGCGAAAAGAACCGCTACGCCTTTTGGGTCGACGATCTGCGCGTTCCCGAGAAGTACGGCGTCCACCAGATCAAGGGCGAAAACGGCGGTCCCGGAGGCCTGATCCACGGCATGCGCAACATCTGCCTCTACCGCGAGATCCTCGCCATGATGCGCAAAGTCTGCCCCGGCGCGTGGCTGATGAACTTCACCAACCCCATGTCCATCCTCTGCACCTATTTCAAAAACTATTTCCCGGACATCAAGGCCCTGGGGTTCTGCCACCAGGTCCACGGCTCCTTCGGCCTCATCGCCGAACAGCTGGGCTGGGAGCCCGGCGACCTCGAAGTCGTCACCGCCGGCGTCAACCACATGAACTGGCTTTTCGACATCCGCCACCGGAACACGGGCAAAAGCTGCATGGAGGAGTTCTTCGCCAGGATCCGCGAGTCCAAATACTGGCACGAGAATTTCCCGAACATCCCGGAACAGTCCTTCTCCCTCGAGGTCTTCGACGTCTTCGGCACCTACCCCGTCGGCTACGACGAACATATCGTCGAATACATGCCCTTCTTCTCCGAACCCGAGATCCAGAAGAAGTTCGGCCTGAAGAGCCTCGCCGCGTTCTACGAGGGCCTGACAAAGCAGAAATCCCATACGCTGGAGACCCAGCGCCTGCTGGGCAAGAACTACGCCAAGCCGCCTTTCCCCGCGGACCCCGATCACCCCTACTACGCGGAAAATCCCTGCAAGGTCATCACCGCGCTGGAGACAAATACGCCGACCTACTTCGACGCCATCAACATCCGCAACAACGGCGCCGTCGGAAATTTGCCCGACGACGTGATCCTCGACGTCCCCGGCCTCGCCGTCGGCGGAGAGGTCCGCTCCGTCCACGTGGGTGATCTGCCCGCCGGCCCCGCCGAACTCTGCCGCCGCCAGACCGTGCTCCACGAGATGATTTCCCAGGCCTGCGAAGAGGGAAGCGACCGCCTCGCCGTCCAGGCCCTCTGCCTCGATCCCTACGTCCACAGCATCGACCAGGCGAAAAATATCTGGCACGACTTCCGCGCCCTCTACGAAGAAGAGCTCACGACTTTCAAGTAAAAAGCAAGGGGAGAACCGGGGAGAGGAAAAAACTTCTTTTTTCCGTGAAAAAGAAGTTTTTTTCTCTCCCCGGGCCCCTCTCTTTTTTCAAGAAAAACGGGGTACTTCGAAGGGACGCGCGGGGCTTATGGGACTGTGACGGCCTCCCGGAGCCGACGTTCCGCGGCGGCATCGGTGACGTCGTAAAAAGCGGTCATCCAGCCGATCCCCGGATATTTTCTCGCCGGAAACGCCACGAGCTGGACGCGGCCGTCGTCGAAGCGGAATATCAGAAAACTTTTTCCGTTTTCGGCGCGGACGAGATGTTTTTCGACCACGCCCGCATCGTGCATTCGCGGAACGAATTTCACCGGCAGGGTCATTTCGCAGGGGCGGTGTTCCGGTCCGTCGAAGTGAAGCAGTTTCACGCGCCGCACCGTTTTGAAATCCCGGAAACGGATGTATTCATACATGCCCCGGTAAACGCCGATGCCGGCCGCGGCCAGAAGGGCGGCCCCGACCCCGGCACAGATGAGGGGATGCCGCAAGAGGACTGTTTTCATGCTCATTTTCAATCGTTCACCGATTTCGGCAAATACGCTGGATTCGACAGCCGCAGAGGAACTGTCATCTCGACGATGTTTTCGCTTCCCAATATAGATGATTTTTTACGGAATACAAGTTTGGTTTTGAGGCGCATTATTTGAAGGATGCGGGCGAACAAAGGCAGGGCGGTCGCGATTTCCTCTCCCCGGCTCCGTTCTCCCCCATAGCCGGGCGGCGGAGGACTTTCCTTTTCAAGGAAAACGCCGTACTTTGAGGAGACGGTTTCTCTGCCGCCGGGCCGAAGAGCGAAAAGAGCGGATAGGCCGGATAAGTCTGATAAGTCTTGTAAGTCACATGGGCCGGTCGGGCGAAAGCCCGCCGGCCCTCTCTCATCTCACCCCCCTCAAACCACCCCGCTTTTCCCGAAAAGGACGGGAGCCCGGCATATCGGAAGGCCCCGGAAAAAGCGGCGTACTTTGAGGAACCGATGCAAAAAAAGGATTTTTTTCCGGTTTTGCGAAAAAATGTGAAAGAACAGCCTTTCTTCTCGAATAAAAATAAATAGAGGGGGTGGATTTTGTGAAACCCTCGTCAGTCAAGTTCGGTAATTTTTATCCGGCAGCTGTGTCCGGGGAAAGGAGTTTTTTTAATGGCAGCGTACGATATCAACTGCCCCCACTGCGGCGGGACACTGGAAGTGCAGGAGGATTGGAGCGGTGTGGAGACGGAGTGTCCCCTCTGTCAGAATGCCTTCGTCATTCCCCCGCGGAAAAAACCGCCCGCCCCGGCGGTCCGATGTGTGGAGCCTCCGCCGGCAGCAACATACAGCATCGACTGTCCCCGTTGCGGCGGAATTTTGGAAGTTCAGGAGGAATGGGCCGGTCTGGAAACGAACTGCCCGTTCTGCCAGAGAGCCTTTGTCATTCCCCCTCCGCAGAAGACGCCCGCGCAGCCGTCTCCCGTGCCGTTCGGTCCCGCGGCTTCGTCCCGGTCGCGGTCTTCTTATGACGGGGCTTCGGATTTCGACACGGAACTTTATTTGTACGGTCCGGTTGCGCTCAGTTGGGGAAGTTTTCTTTTTGGCCCCACTCTCGGGAGCTGGTGCGTTTGGCGCAATTACAAGACGCTGGGTGACTCCGTCCGGGCGAAACGTGCGCTGAATCAACTTGTCTTCTATCTGATCGGGAACTTCGTTCTTTCTATTTTTTTGAGTTGGGTGGGGACTCTCATCCTTCTGGCCATATGGCATTACCATGTTGGGAACCCTCATCGTAAATTCCTGGAGGAAAACGGCTTTGAATATCGGAAAAAGTCATGGCTGCTGCCGGGTCTGGCCATAATTGCAATTTATGTTGTCTTCCTTATGATCCTAGGGGGGATCGCGTGGCTGGCAAAGGCGTAGGCCTCGTATGACTCGGGAAATCGTTTATTTTCAATTTAAAAACAGAAGTTTTATTTAATGGCTGCGTATAATATCAATTGCCCCCACTGCGGCGGAAATTTGGAAGTTCAGGGGGAATGGGTCGGCATGGAAACGAACTGTCCTCTCTGTCAGAATACCTTCGTCATCCCCCCGCGGAAAAAACCGCTCAACACGTTCAAGCGGACAACGCCGCCGCTTCCCCGCCCGGGGACCGCAACACCGAATTCGTCTATTTCTCGGACTGCGGGCAGCTCCGGCGGGGTTCGGATAGTTCCCCTTGCGGGGAAAGGCAAATTCACTCTTTACGGCGATTACGAAACTGTTTGGATGCTTGTCCGCCAGGTCATGGTTGACTGCGGGGCCAGGATCAGAGAAGAAAACATCGCGAACGGGAAAATCGTCGGCAACTGCAAGTACGGGATAAATGCGTTCGGCATGACTGTCGCCGCCACTCTTTATTCGAACGGTGATTCCATCGGATTGGAATTCAGAGCATCGTTCACCGATGCTTTGGATACTTTCGGAGCCTGTTCCAAAAAAGTCCGTCAGCTGGGCGATCGCCTTATGGCATGCAGTTTATCCGGCAATGCGGCGGCGGCTCCGGTTTCGAGTCGTGGCCCAATGCCCCCCTCCTACGATCAGCGGGCCGGTGCAAGTTCTGCCGGGAAAGCAAAAACATCTATGATCCTGGGATTGGCCGGGCTGGTTTTTTGCGGACCGCTTTTGGGAATACTTGCAGTCATTTTTGCCGGCATCGCCTTCAACGGGATGGCGGAAACAGGAAACGAAGAGGGGCGTGGGTATGCTGTCGCGGGAATAATTCTCGGTCTCGTGGATGTTATCGGCGGGATCCTGCTTGCCATCATCATATTCTCCGATTGAAGCCGCCGATCCGGTTCGGCGTTAGGTAACTGTAACCGTAAAAAGGAGGTGATCCAAGATAAAGAGTGTATGAAGCGGGTTTGCCCCCCCCGCAGTTTTTGGGGATCGTCGGAAAAAGTATACAAACAAACATTACGACAGGAGAACAAATGTCTTCTCAGCAAAACAAAAGCACTGTGTCGCTCGTATTGGGGATTTGCAGTCTTATTGCATGCCTTGTTCCTCTACTGGGATTTCCAGTCAGCATTGTCGGACTCATATTCGGGATCAAAAACAAATATACCGCAGGGATCGTCCTGAATGTCATCGGACTCGCAATCACCGTCGCCAACTCCGCCATCGGAGCGTTCATGGGCGCGGGGGGAATGTCCTGAGGTATAAGTAAACGAAATTCAACATGTAACGGAAATTTTCATCATGAAAAAAACGATTCTTTTGTTTGGCTGCATTTTCGGTCTGTTTCTGGCCGGCTGCGGCGAGAGCGCCGAGAAAATGTATGAGAAAGGAAAACGTACGAGAGATATCAGCGAGAAAATACAATGGTATGAAAAAGCCGCGGAGAGAGGCCATGCAGTAGCGCAAGTCGAACTGGGCATAATACTCCGCGATGAAAAGGGGGATTTTGAGAAGGCCGAGAAGTGGCTGCGCAAAGCCGCGGCATCCAACGACGAGAATGCAAAGAGTCGGGCGAATATCAATTTGCGCACTTTGGACTCCATGAAACGCTCGGGTGCTCGGGAACGCGAGATGCGGGAATATGGATTTCACCTTTGAAGTCGTGCCATATATTTGACGATTCCCGTTTAAATGCGGCGTCTTGTGCACAACATGGCCGGGGCGCCGCTTTTCAAGCGACGATCGGCAGATCGTGTCAAGCTGAACATAAAAAATGGGAGAAAAAATGACAGACAGATCAACAATATGTTTCAGCAGAAGTGCTGTCCTCTTTCTGATGGCGGCCGGTCTGTTTCTGACCGGTTGCGGCAAGAAGGAAGAGAAGAAGGTCAAATTGAGCTACGAGGCCCGGCTTGCCCTTGAGTATGTCAACAGTCTGCCGGAGGGACAGCGGAATGTATTGCTGTACGGCTCGGGCAGTTCTGAAGACCAGGCACAGGCCTTGGCCAATCTCAGCGCAAGCGGTCATATGCAGGGTTTTGCGGAATACCTTGAGAAAACATCCTCGGAGTAAAAAAAAAGACAGGAAAGGAAAGTCGAAATGAGTTGTTTGGGAGAAAATGAATCCGTACAGAGAGCCAAAAATTCCCTGTTCAGGGGGTTGGCTGGCGTCGGTATAAAAATCGGACTCCTGCTTTGGTTTTTTGCGGATGGCGGCATCAATACCTTTTTTGGATTGATCATTCTTGCATTTGGCTTGGTGGCGGATATTCTTGCAATCGTATTTGCCGGAATGGCATTGTCAGGGATGTCCAAAAGCGGGGACAGCGAGGGACAGGGGGTTGCGATCGCGGGACTCATCGTGGGCATCCTGGATATTCTCTTCGGTTTCGTTGTCCTTGGAGTTGTCCTTGCCGGATAGCAAAGTCATTGCAAAAGGGTCTTTGCCTTCGCCTCCGGGAGATTCCGGCGGAGCCGAAGAACGAAAAGACCGAGTGGACAGGTACGGCATAACTGCGGTCTGCCATTCGGGGAAATAGGCCGAATAGGACGGAATAAGTCTCATAGGCCCCACATGGGCCGGTCGGGCGAAAGCCCGCCGGCCCTCTCTCATCTCATACCCCTCAAAACACTCCGCTTTTCCCGAAAAGGACGGGAGCCCGGCATATCGGAAGGCCCCGGAAAAAGCGGCGTACTTTGAGGAACCGATGCAAAAAAAGGAAAAATTTTCCGGTTTTGCGAAAAATGTGAAAGAATGAAAGCTCCCGGCGAATGAAAATAGTAGAGAGCGGAGTTTTCCCGGCTGCGTTCGAACAAATGATGGGGGCGTGGGACGACGGCATATTCGGCTACTGACAAACAATTTTTTGATGCGGCACAAAAAGTCGGAGCGAAAGAAGACGAGTGCCGCCCCGGTAGGTTGGAAGAGGCCTGCCGCCTCCTCCGGAAAGGAGCGGCGTATTTTGAAGGGCTGTCGGAGAAAAAATTGACAGGGTATAGGAGAGAACGGAAATCATGAAAAAGACATTCAACATCGCATTGGGCTTCTTTTTTCTGATAGCGTTGGCGGCGCCGAACTTCCTTTGTGCGAAGGAATACTATAAGATCGGGAAGTTTTACCGCGTAAGGATCCTGAAGGTTACTCCGAAGGGGATTTTGGTCGCGCACTCGGCCGGAGAGGGCTACATCCGGGAAGATGACGCCGACCTTACAGACAGTCAAAAAAAGCTCATTTCAAAAGAGATACATGAGCTGCGAATGCTGATTTTCTCCGAGATGCGCGTATTGGGCGTCAGTTCGGATGGGATCAGGGCCCGGTGCGCGAACAGAGAGATCCACATCGACGAAAAAACTCTCAGCCCCGAGGAAAAATCACTGGTCCGGAAAAGGATAGCCGAATGGGAACAGGCAAAAGCAAAAGGACGGGACGAACTGGAGAGGGCGCGCAAAGAACAGGATCTCGAAGTGGATGATCTGCTGAAAAATATCGGCACCATGGACTCGGAAAAACTCCGGAAATGGCTGAAAGACCGCAATCTTTACGGCAAGGATTTTCGGAATTTCGATCGGAAATACCGGTTGGCAGCCAACCGGAAACAGGCGGCCGCGGCCATCCGAAAAAGAGCGGACTCGCTGGCGGACTGGCAGAAAGGGCAGGCCGCTTTCCGCCGCAGGAATATCAACGAGGCCGTAAAGTGGTACAGAAAAGCGGCTGAGAAGGATCATACCGAAGCGCAGCTGGAACTTGCGGATATGTACCTCAAAAACAAGGGGCATGTCGGCCCTGAAGAAGCCGAAAAATGGTTGAAAATGGCCGTCCGGAGCAATGACAGACAACTGAAGTCGAGGGCTGAGTGCGCTCTGGAGGACACAACGGCAAAATGGGCGGAAGAAAGACGCGCGGCGGAAGAAAGACGTGCGGCAGCGGAACGCGCGGCAGCGGAAAGACGTGCGGCGGCAGAACGACGTGCGGCGGCGGAACGTGCGGCGGCAGAACGACGTGCGGCGGAAGAACGTGCGGCGGCGGAAAGACGAGCAGCGGCAGAACGTGCAGAGGCAGAAAGATGGGCGGCGGCAAAACGGGCGTTGGCAGAAGAATCCCCGAAAACAGCTGTGATAAACATCGAAAGCTATTTTACGACAAGCTCAAATACTGACGTCGTTCCATTTACAAATGTATATCTGTTTCGTTATCATAAAAAATGGGATGCCGTTTTTCATAAATTTAATTCAAACCTTGATCATGCTTCGTATATCGACGATGTTGATGTTCGAGATCCTTTTAAGAATCTCGAAAAAAGCCGTGCCATCTCGGACGCTACGGGGACTGCAGCAGTTGAGTCTACCCGTCTTGTTACCTCCCTCTCATTCCGTACGAGGAGATTCAAAATAACGGATGTCCCCGCGTCAGATTATGTAGTCTTCGCCTGGTTAGAATGGAATAACATCGAAGGATACTTTCTCAAAAAAGTCACAAAGATAAAAGGTGTCCCGCTGACGATTACATTTTGCAATGACAGGACAGTCATATTCCAAGAGAAGTAAATGCGGCGTCACCGGTTTGGAAAATGATGTCATGGATGAGAACGGGGGTTGTTCGTTATTCTCCCAAACGGCATCAGAGGGCCTGTTCCCTGCTGATGAAGGGTTTATAAAAAGCAATTACAAGGATTTGTAAGAGAGGCTCCGCAAATAAATGATCATGAAAAAATTGTTCAACTTCTGACCCGCGGGGCATTTGCCTCAAGAAAGCCAAATTCAGAAAAGGCGGGCCGAGGAGCGAAAAGACCGAACGGATAGGCCGGATGGACAGAATAAGTCTAATAAGTCGCATAAGCCGCATGGGCCGGTCGGGCCAAAGCCCGCCGGCCCCTCTCTCGTCTCATATTCCCCTCTCAAAACACCCCGCTTTTCTCGAAAAGGATGGGGGCCCGGGGGAAGGGAAAACCTCTTTTCACGTGGAAAAGAGGTTTTCCCTTCCCCCGAGACGTCCGATCCTTCTCAGAGCATAGGGGCGTGGAAGGCGAAGACGGTGAAGAGGGAGAGGGCGGTGTCGGGGGCTTTCCAGGCGTCGGGGGGGAGTCCGGCTTTTTCGGAGCAGAGGTAAGCCAAGAAGTCCTCCTTGCGGGGGAGCTGCTCCCAGACCTGGGGGAGGAAGACGCCGCTGCGGCGGCCGCGGGAGACGACGACGCCGTGTTTTCCGGGTTCGATTTCGTCGGGGGAAGCGGCCCGGCGGAGGGGGGAGAGCACGGAGATCTCGATGTCGAGACCGGCCAGTTCCGACTCGTCCAGCGGGCGGAAGCGGGGATCGTCGAAGCCCGCCGCGCGGGCGAATTCGGCGGCGGCCAAATAGAGCGGCAGGCGGGCTTCCAGAGTGCCGATGCAGCCGCGGAGGCGGCCCTGGGCGTGGAGAGTCACGAAGAGGGCCGCGGGGGCGAGAAGGGCCGGATCTTCCGGGCGGGGAGGCTCATAGCGCCGTCCCTCGACGCCGGCGCAGAGGGTCTGCCGGACGGTTTCGAGGAGGATTTCCTGATTCTGCGGCGAGACGGAAAACTCCTTTTCTTTTTCGCGGCAGAAGAGGAGAGAGGCGTAGCCGACGACGCTGTGGGAGTCCGCACCGGGGGCGTCGCCCGAGTTGCCGCGCTTGAGGGTCACGCAGCGGGAGGCGCCGAGGCTTTCGGCCCAGGCGATGGCGGTGCCGAGGCCGCCGGCGGAACAGATGGGGGTCTCGACGCCGGGCTTGTTCTCCCAAATTCCGCCGTTTTTCCAGTCGCAGAGGGGGCCGATCTGGAAGCTGGAGGCCAGTTCCACGGTGTGCGCGTCCAGTTCGCGGGAGAGCGCGGAAGCGGGGTAGTGGGAGAGGTCCGTGCTGGAGAGGACGAAGATTTTGCGGTTTCCCTGACAGGCGCGGAGAAGCTGAGCGAAATCGCGGCAGTGGGCTTCGGTCACTTCGCCGAAGAGGACGGGCAGGATCTTGCCCGAAAAGCCCGTCACTTGCAGAAAGGGCAGCTGGACTTCTACGGTGTGTTCCTGCAGATGGACGCGGTCGTTTTTGACGATCCGCGGGTCGCGCTCCATCAGCATATTGCAGAGGCCGCGGTCGACTTCGACCGTTCCCAGAGGGGTCTCGTAATGGGTGTAGCCGGGCAGGACGGCGACGACGCCGGGGGCCATCTTGCCGAAATCGTGGCCGATGATGACGACGGTGTCGAAGACGCTGCCCTTCAACGCCTTGAAAACAGGGGCGGCGATGGCGGCCGAATAGAGGTAGCCCGCGTGGGGGACGGCCGCGGCGCAGATCTCGCCCGCGCTTCCGTCATAGGCGGGGGCTTGTTCGAGATACTGCTCCACCTCGCGCCGGAGCCTTTCGGGAGAACCGTCGTAAAAGCGCCCCGCCGCCGTGGCGGGACGGACCGATTTGGTGGTGAATTGGTATTCCATTTTCAGATATTCCCCAGATAGATGTTGTCGAAGCCGCGGCTGCGGCAGAGGTTCCTGATGCGGTAAAGGGTCTCGGCGGGCGTGGCGGGGATCCGGCAGCGGTAAGCGGGGAAGTAGGCGCTGAAGTGGAGCACCGTCTCCCGGCCGAGGTTCTCCCCGACCCAGTCCAGCCAGGCGTCGGTCATTTCGTCGGCGTCGTTTTTGCCCGGGATCACCAGCGTGGTGATCTCCAGATGGACGCCCAGTTTTTTCAGTTTCAGCAGGGAACCGAGAACGACGGCCAGACTGCCGCCGCACATTTCCTCATAAAACGCTTCCGAAAACCCCTTCATGTCGATGTTGGCGGCGTCGATCAGGGGAAAGAACTCATCCGCGGGACCGGGAGAGATCATGCCGTTGCTCACGAGGACCGTTTTGACGCCCTCATTCCGGGCGAGGCGGGCGATGTCGATGGCGTATTCGGCGAAAACGGTCGGTTCGTTGTAGGTGAAGGCCAGCGAGGGGCAGTTTTCCCGTTTCGTGAGGCGGAGTATTTCCTCCGGAGGAACGAAGGGCCATTGCCGGGAGGAGGGATAACATTGCCGCGACAGGGTATAGTTCTGGCAGAAGACGCATCCCAGATTGCAGCCGAAGGTGCCGAGGGAGAGGACTTTCGTCCCCGGCAGGAAGCGGTTGAGGGGTTTTTTCTCGATGGGATCCACCGCGACGGAGACGGGATGCCCGTAGGCGAGACTGAAGAGCTGTCCCGATCTGTTGATCCGCACGCCGCAGTATCCCGCCTTGCCCGCCGGGATGCGGCAGGCGCGGGGGCAGAGGCCGCAGCGCACGAAGCCGTCTTGTTCCGTCTCCGCCCACCGGGCGGGCGACGCCGTCATATTTTCCGCGCTTTCCATGAAAAGATCCCCCGTTTAACTTATTATAGCATCTTTCGGCGGCTTTTCAAGGCGGGGCGGCAGGAGAGCGGGGCACGGGCGGGCACGGACGGCGGAAAATTGCAAAAAAATTGTCGTTTCCTTCGTTTTTTATGTCGTTTTGTCAGTTGAAAAAGCGGTCGGGGCGGGTTATTTTAGCCGCAGGAAGAAAACGGCGGCGCCGGCAGCGCCGCGAAAAAATACGGGAAGCGGGATGGATTTCTGGACAGACGGGAAAGGGACGCGCCTTTTGGCGCTGTCGTGTCTCGTTTTTTTCTCCGCGGCGTGTTCCGCCGATGCGGTCTGGTCCGGCTGGCGGGTCACGTCCGCCGCGGAAAAACTGCTCGAGCGCTGGGCGGAGGAGGGCCGGGCTTACCGGCCGAAGCTGGATCACATCCATCTTTTCTGCCGGGCGCAGCTGAAATACAAACTCGGCCGGGACGATTATCTGCACCGCTGGTATGACAGGCCGCTGCTGCAGAACAGCGCGCCGGCGCTGTCGGACTCGAGCATGGTCGATCCGGAGAGCGGGAAACTTTTGAAGCGGGCTCTTGAGCTCGGGCGTCTCGACGGCATGGGGTTTTACCCCTCCTCTTCCGGCCGGGCGGCCTTCTTCGGCGACAGCGAAAAACTCAAGATCGCGATCCTGCCGGAATTCACCGGCGGCAGGGCCGACATCGACAATGCCGAAAGGGCGCTGAAGGCCCCCAACGCTTTCCGTTACAAGGGGAAAGTCGTCTTCACGGTCTACCCCGTCCAGCGGGATCTCAAAAAAGTGAAGGCCTTCCGGAAAAAGCTCGCGGACAAGTTCGGGGAGAAATTCGCCGTCGTCCCCTACAGCCGGTTCATGCCCGAAAAGTTCGATTCTGTGGAAACGACGCTGGACGTGCCGCAAATTCAGGAGATCGCCGAACACATCCGTTCCCGGCTGCGGGACGCCGACGGATTCTATATCGGCAACTACGCGCTGCTGGGGAAAAATGCCCGAATCGACAACGAGATCGGGCTGAAACTGATGGCGCCCCTTCTCCGCAAGGTCATGAGCGAACCGGAATTCAAGGAGAAACTGCTGGGATTCCACTGGATCCAGGGATTGGAAAACAGCTACCGCTGGACGCCCGCCATCGATTCCGAGGGGCTGGAGACTCTGCGGAAACACGCCGAGTTCATCGAAGCGCTCAGGCCGGACTTCTGCATTCTGCCGGAGTGGGACGAGGAAAACGAGAACTCCTGTTTCCGCCCGATGATCGACACCGGCTGGAGTTCCCTGCGCATGACCCGTTATTACGCCGCCCTGTGGCGGGGGG
>Ga0310696_10001592_pt1 | contig 32509 bp, 19 predicted proteins | sample AusTroGonzalo_MG_4_FD_203885 | JGI IMG/M metagenome (GOLD analysis project Ga0310696, IMG submission 203885) | Bovine rumen microbial communities from tropical cattle in Woodstock, Queensland, Australia - Gonzalo_02 (v2) (version 2) | ecosystem: Host-associated > Mammals > Digestive system >... | reverse complement strand
AATATAACCTTTCGGAAGCGTAACGTGTCTGATTGAGCCGTTTATGTCGATCATAAGCAGGCTCAGGAAATCAATGTTGTCAAAATTACCGTCAAATTTTCTGAAGTTCATTTTTTCCTCCAATTAAAGAATTAACAAAAGCATCGGAGCACGGTAGCAGATAAAAACTTTATTTCAAGAATATTCGGAAATCGCACGGATTCAGGAGTTTTTCTTTACCCCTTCGCTTCCGGTTTCAAGAAGCTGTCCCTGGAAAATTCCCGAATTTTTGATGAAAAATACAGCCTTGAGCGGTTTGGCGAAAATTTCGAGTTTTTTCGCATAATCCTCTTCCTCACCTTTTTCTGGAGTGTTAAGACCGAGAAAAACTACGTCAGCGCTGCTGCTGACACGTTTTAAAACATGCTCGAAAAGCTCGTCCTTTTCTTTGACGATTATCATAGGCTCTGCCGCGATTCTCGAATCCGCCGAAAGTTTCCTGAGTTCCGCTTCGGCATTTTCTTTAGCCGATTCGTCTGGAACCATCCTGAGGAGCCTGATCGTCGCGTCTTCCCATGCCGGAGCTTTCGTGAGAAGATAAGCCATAAGCAGCATCAGATCGCCGTTCCTCTGCAAACCTCCCCACCAGACATGGATCGTTTTCTGCGTGTTTTTGATATTGAAATCGGGCGAAACCTTGCCGATCACGGTCGATTTTTTGATGAACGCGATGCGGCGCATGATCGAAAGATAGCGCGGAAGATATTCAGCGACATTGTCCGGCCAGCAGAGCATTATCGTGTTGGAACGGAGCCCGGCCATGCCGTTCGCCTGAACAGCCGAGAGTATCCCTTCCTCGAAATCTTCGACGACCGTGACTTCAGGAAAAACCGAAATCGACTTTTTGCCGTAGAATTTATCCATTGAATCGACTTCTTTCTCGATATCTATTTTCTCCTCGCCGAGTCTGCCGAGAATGATTTTTGTGACTGTGACGATACCGCTGCTGAGGCCGAAATCAGAAGCGAAACCTACAAGTTTGAGCTGTTTTTCGTGCTCGTTTATGAAGACCTGAATGTAAGGTCTCCAGTTTCGCGGAGTCATTTTAAGGTCTTTGAGCTGGATGAGCGAATTTTTGACGAGATTCTCGTAAACACCTCGTCTCGCGTCTCCTACTGCCGAATGCTTTGCAGCGACGCGCCTTAAAATAAAGTAAAGCGCCACTTCAATAATTATTGCAATAATGCTGAGCCTGGAATCGATGAGGAACATTACGATTATGCAGGCGATCCCGCCGACAAGGCTGATTATAGCCGGGATCTTGAACTGAGGTCTCCACGAAGGCTCGTTGCTGAGCGTTTCAAGCGCCGCAGTTATGTTGACGATGCCGTAAACAGTGAGAAAGAAAATAGTAAGGATCGAAGCGACAGTGTTGAGGTCGCCGAGGAAAACCGCGCCGCATGCGATCGCCAGCGAGAGGACGAACGAAGCGTATTCCCCTTTTTTAGATTTCAGAAATTTCTGTCCTTTTCTGCTTCCCACCTGATCGCACGCCATCGCGATAAAAGTTCGCGGCGCGCCGAGCATAGAGCCTATCGCGCTTGAAAAAATAGCACCTAAAAGTCCCGGCAGAATGACGATGTTGCCGTTTACGGGCGAGATCCTCGACCAGATCATCTGGTCAGTCAGCATTTCTTCCTGAGTAGCTCCCATCGTGAGGAAAATAGGAAGCGTGACATAAAACGCGAAACCGGTGAGAGTCGCCGTGATCGCACCTATCGGAATAGATTTCTGCGGATTTTCAAGGTCTCCCGAAAGGCCGAGCCCCGCCATGATGCCGCTTACCGCGGGAAAGAATATCGCCATCGCCGAAAAAAACGAAAGGTCTCCGTGAGTGGCGAAAATTTCGCCGAAATTAGAGGGAAAAGTGCCTAAACACTCGATAAAACTCCCTTTCATAAAGGCGCCGATGATGAGGAAAAGTATCGAGACTGCGACAAAGATCATGACCGGGATCTGTGTTTTCATCGCAAAACCGGCTCCGACAAACGATACTGCGGCAACTATCGCGATTATTCCGAAAGTGACTAAATTGAGCGAGAACGAAGTGTCGAAAAGCATTTTTATCACTTCGGCAAGACCGAACGAATAGAGCGTTATCGAAAGCGCCTGAGAGAGAAAAAGCGGAAGTCCGACAGCGCCGCCGATCTCAAAGCCCAGGCTTCTCGAAACGATGTAGTAAGCTCCGCCGACACCCACTTTTTTGTTTGTCGCGATCGAAGAAAACGACAAAGTCGTGATGAGAGTTATCGAATTTGAAATCAGGACGATAAAGACCATCGGCCACATTCCCATCGTCCCGACAAGATTTCCGGCACGCATATACATGATGACTCCGAAAATCGTAAGTATCGTCGGAGTATATACACCTAAAAAAGTTCCGAGTTTTTTTGTTCCGCCACTCTCCATTATTTTTTACTCCATGAATTTATCATAAAAATCATAAATTAAAATCCAGTGTTTCAAACAAAAACCGTTATACTCTAGTCAAAATCTGAAAAATTGCGATTTTTACTTTTCATACCTGAACATTTTGACATAATCAAGCGTTTAAATTCTTCTGCTATTACGGTAATGTTTTTTCCGAAAATCTTGCTTATTTATGGATCTGATTTGAAAATTTAAGGTTTTAGGATTTACTGAAGTTCTTCGAGAGCAGTTTTTGCTTTAAGGAAGAATTCGTTAGAGGGCATCAGAGTCTGGGTGAGGATTGTAAAAATCTCTTTCGCCTTGGCCTTGTTGGTTTCCCTCATTCCGTAAGCTTCCCAATACATTGATTTTGCGGTGTCGTTGATCGATTTCATGCCGTTTTCAGCACTCTTGTTGTCGCGGTCTATTCTGAGAGCTTCCGCGAAATCCCTTCTGGCGCCGAGAAGATCTCTGTTCTTGCCGTTAAGTTTCTGCTGTCCGCTCTGCGTATAAGCCTGAGCTTTGAGTTTGTAAATCTTCTCCGAACCCTGGACATTGACGATTTCTCTAGATTTCGTGACTTTGTACTCCTGTTTGAATTTGGCTTTGACCTGATCGAGCTCTTTTTCGTCAATCGCCTTCATGCTTTCTTCATATTTCTTTTTAGCATCTTCTTTCTTTACCTTGGCCTCTTTTTTGTCCTCGGCAAGAAGAGTCTTCATTTCGCCTTCGAACTGAGCCTTGTCCTCTTTTCTCTGAGCCTCTTCGGCATTCCACTTTTCCTCTTTTTCGTTCCATTTAGCCTTTTCTTCCGCAAGAATGGCCTGACGTTTTTCCTTTCTCTTGTCTTTTTCGTTGTTCAGAGCCTGGATCTCTTCTTCCCATTTTTCTTTCTGCGCTTTCTGGGCGTCTTTGTCAGCGACCTGTTTAGCGGCGTACTTGTTCTCTATCTCCTCTCTTTTCTCTTTGTGCTCGTTGTCAGTCTTCTCGTATTTTTCCTGCCAGGTTTTGTCGTATTTCTGGTTGCTTTCATGGAATTTTACCTGCAGATCGTCTTTTTTGTCAGCCCATTTTGCATTCGTAACGGCGATCTCTGCATCGTATCTCTCGTTTTCCTTAAGAAGACGCTCTTTGGTGTTTTTGTCCGATCTCTGCTTGTTTTCAAGGTCTCTCTGTCTCTTTGCAGCTTCAGCCTTCCATGTTTCAGCCTGTTTTGCACGCTCTTTCTCGCGCGCTTCGATCTTGCGGTCTCTCTCTTTCTGAGCAGTCGCTATCTGAGCGTCGATATTCTTGCTGAAAGCGGCCTTTCTCTGCTGGAAAGCCTTGAAGTTCGCTTCGGCTTTTTTCTTTTCAGCCTGCTGGTTTTTCTGATATTTTGCGTTGTCCTTGTTAAGTTCGTCGCTCTTCTTAGCAAGTTTCATGTCGATTTCCATGCTCTTGTTCTCGCATTCCTGCTCGACAGCTGCCATTTTCTTTGCGGAGAAACCGTCTTTTCCGCTTTCATGCTTCGAAATCTTTTTGTTCGCCGCGTCAAGCTGTTTTTTGAGAGCCGGAGTCTCTTGTTCTGCGATCTTCGCTTCGATATCAGCCTTTTCCTTGTTCAGTTTCTCGAGTTCTTCCGTGTAAGCTTTCTCGGCATCTGCTGCAGCTGCCTCTCTCTTCTTCGCGCAGTCAGCTTCGACAGTCGCACGCTCTTTTTCGATATCTTCCTGATATTTCGACATTACTTCGGCATTTTTGAACATATATTCTTCGGTCGCCGCATCATATTTTTTGAGTTTCTCGCGCTCTTCCGACTCCTGAGCGTCGTATTCCTGAAGCTTTTTGTTGAGTTCGTCGAACTTCGCCTGGTATTCCTCTTCGAATTTTACTTTTTCCTTGCGGTCCTCGTCCTCGTTTTTCATCTTTATTTCTTCATTTTGCGCCATGATCTTCTTTTCGTTCTCGTCGAACTGATCCTGCTCGGCGTTCATTTTCTTGTCGAGTTCGGAGATCTTTTCCTCGTTAGCCTTTTTCTTTCCTTCAAGCGCAAGGATGGCAGCTTCTGTCTTTTTGTCGCCTGCTTCGATCTCGTCCGCCTGTTTTTTCTCGCGGGCCTCCTTCTCGTCTTTCATTTTCTTTTTGATGTCGCCGTATTTCTTGTCAGTGTCGGCAAGTTCTTTTTCCATTTCTTTCTCGTATCTGTTGACATTGGAAACTTTTACGACACCTTTCTCTCTCTGCTCGAAAAGAGTGAGCTTGTTCTCGAGTTCGACTATCTTCTGGTCGATGTCGCTGTCGTCTTTTTCCCACTGGTATTTAAGATCTTTGAGTTTCTGGGAAAGAGCGTCTTTCTCGGCCTTTCTCTGCTTTGCCAGAGCGGCTGAATCTTCGTCGAACTTCTTGAGTTTAGCGTCTCTTTCGAGAATTCTTGTATTGAGCCATGTATCGGCAGCAGCTATCGAATCGACCTTCTCTTTTCTGATTTTGTCGCGCTGTTTGTCGAATCTGGCATGGATCGTCTCGACCTTTCTTATGTCGTCTTCCGTCGGATCCGCATAGATAACTCTTTCGACCGGTTCCTTTTTGTAAACGCGGTACTTCGAGCTTGCACCCATTTCAAGGATCTCGGCATCGAGTTTCTCGGCTGCGGCGATCGTCTGAATGGCCTCGTCATAGTGTTTGGACTTTATCGAACCGTTCGCGCGGTTGATGAGTTTTTCGATATCGGTGAATTTTTTATTGAGATCCTTTGCCTCGACATCCCTGTCTTCCGCACCGTCAAGAGCCTTTTTCGCACCGTTCAGATCTCCCGAACCGTAAGCCGAAAGAGCTTCCTTGATGGAAGAATCGGTGTTTTTACCTGATCTGACCGGTCTGACGGGTTCTTCTTCCTCTTCTTCCTCTTCTTTCGGTTTTGCCTTGGAAAGCTGCGCCGAAAGCATTTTTGTCCATGCTTTTGCAAGCTTTGAAGCTATTTTTTCCGGCGATTCGCCTTTCGATGAATCGACAGTTTTCTGGTCGAGCTTGTTTTCGTCGCCGTCAAACAGGTAAGTCTCGAGCTTGGTCTTGCCGTTCTTTTTGTTATATTTCATCTTGGAAAAGAAATAAAAATCGGATTTTTTCTTCGCCTTCGATATGAATTTCTTCTGGCATCCGAGATTTTCTCCGCATTTTTCAAGAGATTTTTTTACTTTTGTACCGATATTGTCGGTAAAAATACCGGCGTCGGCACCTTTTACATCCTCAAGAACATCCTCGATGGCATCGTTAATGTCTCCCGCGATACGACTGTCGTCTTCAGAAGCGGCAATCGGAAAAATCGCAGCTGTTTCAGCCGAAACAGCGAAAACTGCCAAAACCATCCAAAAGAACAAAACGACTTTCAAACTTCTCAAATTTACCTCCAATATGTGAATTTCAAGAAACCACCGTGCAAAAAGCAGCGTATCTAACTAAAAATCTTTTTTTAAGTCAATATTTTTTTATTGACAACGGGCAGGCTGTTTTTATAATACCGACCGCACTTTGCCGGAAAACCGGCGGTGACAAAAACAACAGGAGGTTTTTTAGTATGTCACAGGAAAATTTTGCAGAACTGCTTGAAGGTTATCTTCCGAAGAAAGAAGAGATCTCGAGCGAAGAAATCCGTAAAGGTATCGTTCGCGCCATCAGAAAGGATGTTATCATCGTTGATGTCGGCCTTAAGAGCGACGGCGTTATTTCGGCAAGCGAATTCACTCCCGAAGAGCTTGCGAATCTCAAAGTAAACGACGAGATCGAAGTCGTTGTAGAGAACTGGGACGGTGACAGAGGCATGTCGCTTTCCAAGGAAAAAGCTTCCAAACTCAAAGTTTGGGAAGTTGTTGAAAAAGCATTCCAGGACGGAACGCTTGTCAACGGAACGATCGTCGCGAAAGTCAACGGCGGTCTTGCTGTTGATATCGGCGTAAAGGCTTTCCTTCCGAATTCCCAGGTCGCTTTGAGACCGATCAAAAACGTCGACGACCTTATCGGTAAAACTTTTGATTTCAAAGTCATCAAATTCGACAAGAAGAAAGGCAACATCGTCATTTCGAGAAGAGATCTTCTTGAAAAAGAGAGAGAGGCGCTCAAGAATTCCACTCTCGAAAAACTTCAGGAAGGCGCGATCGTCAAAGGTCTTGTCAAGAACATCACCTACTACGGCGTTTTCGTTGACCTCGGCGGAATCGACGGTCTTCTTCACATCACCGATATGTCATGGGGCAGAGTCAACCATCCGTCAGAAATGTTCAAAGTCGGCGACGAAGTCGATGTCAAAGTCCTTAAATATGACAAGGATTCCGAAAGAGTCAGCCTCGGCGTAAAACAGATCACCGACGATCCGTGGATCCACGCGACTGAAAAATACGCAGCAGGCAAAACGGTCAAAGGCGTTGTCGTTTCTCTTGAAGACTACGGCGCTTTCGTCGAGCTTGAAAAAGGCGTTGAAGGTCTCATCCACATCTCCGAAATGTCCTGGACGAGAAGGATCAAACACCCGGGCAAAATGGTTGCGATCGGCGACGAAGTCGAAGTCAAGATCCTTGAAATCGATGTCGAAAACAGAAGAATTTCTCTCGGCATGAAACAGATCGAACCGAATCCTTGGGAACTTCTCAAAGACAAATATCCGGTAGGCACGATCGTAAAGGGAACTATCCGCAACATCACAGATTTCGGTCTTTTCATCGGTGTTGAAGAAGGTATCGACGGTCTCGTCAGAACCAGCGACATCACATGGGACAGAAAACTGAAACACCCGTCGGAATACTACAAGAAAGGCGACGAGATCGAAGCTGTCGTTCTCAATATCGACTCCGAGAAACAGAGATTCTCACTCGGCATCAAACAGCTTACCGAAGATCCTTGGAAAATCTTCAAAGATCAGCACAATGTAGGCGACAAAATTGAAGTCGAAGTCGTAAAAGTAGCTGAATTCGGCGTTTTCGTAAAAGTTTTCGACACGATCGAAGGTCTTGTCCACAAAACCGAATTCGAAGACAACAAAGAATACCAGCCGGGCGACAAACTTGAAGTCATCATCAAGTCGATCTCCGACACCGACAGAAAGGTTTCCCTCAGCATCAAAGCTGTAAGCGACGAAGAAAACCAGAAACTCGTCGAAGAAGCAGAGGCTGTTTCGGAAAAAGTTCCGGAGAAACTCGGTTCGATGGCTGACGCTTTCAAAAAAGCTGAAGAAAAGGAAGAAACGGCTGAATAGCAGATTTTCAGTCTCATTTTCACGGGGCACTTCGGTGCCCCTTTTTTTTATCCGGAGTAAAAAATGGACTCTTTCCAGAAGCCTTTGAAAGTCGCTTTTTACACTTTCGGCTGCAAGGTGAACCTTTTCGAGAGCGACCAGCTTAGAAAATCGCTCTCCGGCATCGAAATAGTGAGCTGCGACGATGACGCCGACATTTTCGTGATAAACAGCTGCGCCGTAACCGCGACCGCCGAAAGCCAGGCGAGAAACATGGTTCGACGCCTTTCAAAACGCGGCAGAGTTATTCTTACAGGCTGCTATGCCCGCAAAATAAAAGGTGAAATCAGCTTTGAAAACACCGAGATCGTTCCCGACATTTCCGAAGTTGCCGAAATACTAGGCTCGCACCTGAAATACGATGCCTTTTTCACGCGGAGCCGCCCTTTCATCAAGATCCAGAGCGGCTGCGACCAGTTCTGCGCATACTGCATAATCCCTTATCTCAGAGGGCCTTTGAAGAGCGTTCCGCTGCATGAGATCAGAGCTTTGATGCAGAAAATCGCCGACGAAAACTTCAAAGAGGTCGTCCTCACCGGGATCCACATCGGAAAATACGGAAAGGACCTGAACGACGGCTCGACTCTGGCAGATGTAGTCAAGGCCGGATACGAAACTGTCGGCAGAGTCCGCATGGGTTCGCTCGAATCGCCCGAGATCGACGAAAGGCTTTTCGGATACGCAAAAGAAGGGATGATCCTTCCGCACTGGCACATCCCGCTCCAGAGCGGCTGCGACAAGACACTGCGCGACATGAGGCGGCCTTACAAAACAGACGACTTCAGGCGTTCGATCGACAAAGTTATCTGCAGTTGCAATGAGTTGCCCGCTTTCGGCACCGATGTCATAACAGGTTTTCCGGGCGAAACAGACGAAGATTTCGCTGAAACGGCAAAATTCATAGAATCGCTTCCTTTCGCTTACGGCCACGTTTTCCCCTTCTCAGCGCGTCCAGGAACTCCGGCAGAAAAAATGGAAAAGGAAAACCCTGTTCCGAAACAGCTCAAAAAAGAGCGCGCCGCAGTTCTGCGTGACATTTTCCAGGCCAAAAAAGAGGCTTTTCAGAAGTCACTCGACGGAACAACTGATGAAGTCATAATCGAAGAAAAAATCGATGAGGATCTCTTTGCAGCGACATCCTCGAAGTATCAGACAGTCAATGTCAAAGGCTCTTTCAGGCCGCGCGAACTCGTAAAAGTCAGACTTTCTTTCGAAAAAGGAAGGCTTTGCGGAGAAAAAGAGCGTCAGTAAAACCCCACGAATAGTGGCTACATTTTCAATTCTTTGATTTCACTTACTATTTTTTCTATTTCAGAGATACTTTCAACTTTGAATCTTATCGAGTTCTCCCCTTTGAAAAGACCTTTGCGTTTGTCCAACAGATCAAACAGCGCGTCCATGCTTTTCGGAATGAAAGTCACTCCTAAAGTTAGCGTAAACTCGTCTTTTCCGACCGAAATCGCGGCGGCTCCGCACTCCAGGGCAAGAATTTTGATATGGGTAAGATTGAGAAGATTTTCCGTTTCCTCAGGGATTTTGCCGAACATTTCAAGCAGCGTTCCGCGCACCCATCCGAGTTCGTCCGCCGATCTCAAGTCTGCGATTTTTCTGTAAAAACCCATTCTGACTTCTGTGTCTGCAATATAGCTTTCCGGAATATTAGCGTTCAGTTCGGTCGAAATCTCGAACTCGTTTTCAATGTGCGGCGTACCGCTTCTGAGCTCGTCGATCCTGTTTTTCAGCATTTCGAGATACATGTCGTAGCCTACCCCTTTCAGCTTTCCCGACTGGCTTATCCCGAGAATGTTGCCGCCTCCTCGGATGTTCAGATCCTCCATCGCAACATCGTAACCGTGCCCGAGTTTGTCAAAACGCCGTATTGTCGAAAGACGGGCGCACGCCTCCTGTGTCAGGCTGCCGAGATTCGGAACAAAAAGATAGGCCTTGGCTTCGCGGTTCCAGCGTCCCACCCTGCCGCGGAGCTGGTAAAGCTGCGCCATTCCGAACATGTCGGCACGGTTGATTATGATCGTGTTGACAAGCGGAATGTCTATGCCCGACTCAATAAGCGAAGTTGCGAGCAGCAGATCGTAATCGCGGTTAACGAACGCGACCATGACTTTTTCGATCTCCTCAGGCTCCATCTGGCCGTGGGCTACCGCAATGCGCAGCTCAGGCACAAGCTGCTTCAGTTTCAGTTTGATGTCATTCAGCCCGGCGACGCGGTTGTGGACAAAATATATCTGGCCGTTTCTGGCAAGCTCGGAAAGGATCGCTTCCTTTATGATCTCCTCGCTGTATTCCAGAACGAAAGTCTGGATGTTTTTTCTGTCACCAGGAGCGGTTTTTATGAAAGAAGACTTTCTGATTCCGAGAAGCGACATCTGCAGAGTCCTTGGGATCGGCGTAGCAGTCATCGAAAGGGTCGCGACATCTTTTTTCATCTCCTTTATCAGCTCTTTGTGCGTAACTCCGAAACGGTGCTCCTCGTCAATGACAAGGAACCCCAGATCGCGGAATTTTACATCTTTTCCAAGCAGTCTGTGAGTACCGACAACTATATCGACCTTTCCTTGTTCCAAATCGTTAAGTATATGTTTTTGTTTGGATTTATCGTAAAGTCTGGAAAGCATTTCAATCCTTACTGGAAGCTTTTCGAAACGCTCCCTGAAAGTTCTGAGATGCTGGAATGCGAGAACAGTAGTCGGAGCGAGAACAGCCGCCTGTTTTCCGTTGGCGACAGCGATCATGCAGCCGCGCATGGCGACTTCGGTCTTGCCGAAACCGACATCCCCGCAGAGAAGCCTGTCAGTTATCTCGTTTCCGGCGAGATCGGCCTCCAGCTCACGGATCGAACGCGCCTGATCCGGTGTTTCACGAAAAGGGAAAGAGCTTGAAAATTCATTGTAAAGCGGCGTGTTCACCGCCATCGAAACCGTTTTATCCACACTTCTTTTCGCGTAAAGCTCCAGGATCTGAGCCGCGACCTTTTCGATCTCGCGACGGACTTTGCCCATCGTCTGCTGCCAGAGGGCGGTACGGATCGAGCTTATCCGCGGAAAACTCCCCTCTTCCCAGCGGTAGCGGTAGATATAGTGCATATTATAAACCGGGATATAGATCCTGTCGTCGTTTTCATATCGGAGCACAAGGCAGTCGGTTCCGTTGACCCGTGCAGTTCCCTCGTAGATCCCGATACCGAACCTGTAGTGGACGACAAATTCGCCGAATTTCAGCGAATTGAGCTCGAAAGGCCTGCCGTTTTCGGCAAATTCGGGCTCTTTCCTCTCGTTTTTCCGTTTCTGCGAAACAGGAAGCTTCAGAATATCGGCAGAAAAGAAGGCTGTGCCGATCTCGGGGAACACAAGAACGGAATCGCTCTGGAACCACTCCTTTTTGTCCAGAAGAAACACCGTGTCGTATTCCAGATGAAGCGGCAGCGCGCCGACATCCACCATCGGGATATCATTTTTTTCGCCGAGTTCCTTCAACGCATCGATCTCGTTCGGTCTGGCAAAAATCACAAGCCCGCTGTTTTCCTTGTGCAGTTTGTTGAGAATAAAAGCGGGATCGTTCTGGATCCTGGCAGGAACAGCCTTGTGGGCGACAGAAAACTTTTCTATCGAATCCGCCGTTGAAAAAAAGGAGCTTACCTCGATGTCGAAACCGTGTTTTTCATCGGAAAAATAAGAGCTTATATCGAACGGAAGGAACTGTCCCTCCTCTCTTCTCCTGCACCTCTCCCGATCGATTTTTTCGAGATCTTCTCTCCCGCAGGCTTCCGAACGCAACTTTTCGAAACGGACAGTTTTCGCCTTCAGGTGCGAATAAAGCGTTCCGTTTCCGGCTATAAGGGGAAATATATCCCATTTCGGGAAAGCACCGGAAAGCACCGTCTCCTCGGTATCGATGAGCTGCTGCGTCGAAAGCCCCGCCGCCTCGTCCTCAAGCACTTTCCGCCAGTCGTCGCGCAGGATCTCCGGAAACATGAGCTGCGGCACCGATATTTCGTCAATCTGCCGCATGTTTCTCTGGCTCTGGAGATTGAAAAACGAAATTTTTTCAAGTTCTTCGTCGAAAAATTCCAGTCTTGCCCCGTTGTCTGCGGAAAAAATTCCTATGTCAACGATGTCGCCCCTCACTGCAAATTCACCCGATTCCCTGACTATCTGGACTTTTTTGTATCCGAGATTCGCCAGACCAAACGAAACCGCGCTTATCCTGTATGAAGCCCCTTTTCTGAAAACCAGTTTTTCCGACATATCGGGAATAAAAAGCCGCCCGCCAAGAGGAGTCGTTACGACAATGTCGGGATTTGCCGCAAGCTCGGCATAGACTTTCTGTGCGTCGCCGTCTTCGCCGCTTCTTTCCAGAAGCAGGAACTGCGGTGCAAACAGTTTTGCATCGATTTTAAAAGCAGAAAGGGCCGAAACAAGAGCCGAAGCATCTCTGAAATTCGGCATTTCAACTATCAGATTGCCGTATTTATTGAATAAATCGACGGTGACTATCGGAAAAGCATCAGGAGAAGTTTCTATAAATTCAGCCATTTTCAAAACTCCGGCAAAACATCTCCTTTCAATTTCCTCTCCGAAATGACGATAGAAATATGCTCGCTACGCTGCGCAAAATGCGGTCTCAACGACCATCTCCTACCTCACACAACGAACATAGTTACTGCTCGACTTATCGTTGCCGCCCACATAACCTCCGTCGAAATACACGTACCATGCGTAATCTGGAAGATCAGATAGAGTAGAAGACGACCAAAGCCAAACATTGTCGTCATCACCGAGCTTGCTGTAATAGCCGCCGTTGTTTTCCTTGTATTCGCAGTAACAGTCCTCGCTCCAGTCGCTGCTTGCCAGATGATCCGGTTCTGATACAGCACATGCTCCGCCAGTTTGTGTACCAGGGCAGTTTTGAATAAGTGTCCTTAACTCGTTTATATTCGGCAGCCTCCAGTCTGAATAACCGCATGAAGTCATATTGTCACAGTAATCAAGTGCTGCGCTCCAAGTCTTTGTGCCTGACGATTTCGGCGACCATGTATTGCCGTAAACTGTCGGGCAGGAATCCGACACAGAATCTCCTGAATCCGAATCACTCAAATCCGTGTCAGAATCACCTGAATCCGTATAGTCATTGTTCCCGCTGTTGCCGTTTACAAGAGTTTCGACGAAATCTTTGGCTATTTCCTGCATCCTTGAAAAATCGCTGCCCAAAGAGGTCGTGCAGTCAAGAACAAGCATGATAAGAGCACTGCTTTTCTCTTCTTCAAGCTCACTCGAACTTGCAGGGTCAAACTCCGAATCTGTGTACCAGCCGCCGGAACTATTTGTTCTCCACAACTGAAGGATGTCCCTGAGTTCGTATTCATTCCATGCAGGTGCTTTGCCGTCATCATATTTCATATTTTCAAACACAAAACGGTAGTAAGCTCCCACCTTATCTTTGTGCTGGATCGTCGCCTCGCCTTTGGCAAAACCTTCGTAGCTGATCTTTTCAAGACTCCTTCCGTTGTCGGTCTTGCGGAAAGTCGCCTCGATATAGAGCTCAGAATCGGCGGCAGAATCGGGGCTGTCGAATGTGAAGCGCAAAAGTTCGCCGTCTTTGTAGCCGCCCGGAAGAAGAACGGCGAGGTTTACTGTCGTTGTGGCTGAATAAAGGCTTTTGGCGATGGTATCGAAATGCTCCATGACCTCATCCATATCGGAAACGAGAAACGCTTTGCTGTCGCTGCTTGCCAGCTTTTTCAATGTTCCTTCAAACTGAGCAGGTTCAACGCCTTCCTCCCTTCCTTTCAGACCGATCGAGAAAGCTTCGACTTTCTGACCGTGTATTTTCTCTTTGAGAATCTTGTCATGAATGGCATTGAGGTAAAGATCGGGATCGTCGTAGTTTTCAGGGTCATACTCGTCGACCGAGAGGTTGTCGAGACCGTCCGTAAAGGTGACAAGAGCCACTTTCTGAAGTTTAGGCGGGATCGAGGATTTGCCCATCATTTCCAAAGCCTTGTAGTCGGCATAATAGAGAGCTGTTCCCTTGCTTGCGTAAAGGTTGTTTATAAAGCTTGTGTAGCCGCTTTCTGTCGAACTGTTCAGCAGACCTATTTCCTTGGAATACTTGTTGTCCTGAAAAAGTTCTTCATTGAACCCGATAATGCCGAGATAAACACCTTCTTTCGCCGTTCCCGCGTTGCCGGAATTGCCTGTATCGCCGCTGTCAGATGTCGAATCTGCCGAGTCGCCGTTGTCAGATGTTGAGTCACCGGAATCAGTCGAATCATCAGTGTCGACTTTTTTTGAGCCGTCACCGCAACTTACAAGAAAAAATACGCAGAAAAGCGCAAAAACAACAAAAATTTTCTTCATTTTTTTCTCCTTACCAACAAGCCCCAAAAAAACCGCAGTATTTTAGGAGATTTTAGGGTGATGGCAAGTTTTTTAAGACGTTTAGCATTGTTCGACATGACGAACACTTCGCCACATTGGAGAGTGGTTAGGAGTGAGGTCTTATGTGGGCAACCGCACTAATTCCGGCAAAATAGACAATTTATTAAATCTCTTCCGCCGCGAAAGGGAGCATATAGATTGGTTTCAGCTGCAACTGGCCGTCGCTAGCGACATCTTTTTGGGAAAAAAGGTACCCATACTGTTTGTATTTTTCGGAAAATCTGTCGATCGATTCGTGGTTTCTTGTTTCGGAAGATTTCACTTCAACAGGGATGATTTTGCTTCCGCTGGAAAGGAGAAAATCGATTTCGTAACTGTGAGTGCTGTTTTCTTTCCGCCATGTGTGGTAATAAAGTTCCTTACCGTGCGAGGCGAATATCTGCGCAGCCGCGTTTTCATAGAGATAGCCTAAATCTGCCGGAAGTTTGTCTCCTAAAAACTTTTTGTAAATATCGGCCGCTTTTTCCGGTTCTTTTTCAATCATCATCGTGACAAAAAGTCCTGTGTCGGAAAGATAGAGTTTGAACTTGTCGATTTCCTTTGTCAGTGCAAGCGTTGTTCCCGGATTTGTGACATGCCAGCACGGAATGACCATTCTCGAATCGATGAGTTCGAAAATACGCTCGTCGTCCCTGACTGTTTTCTGTTTTCCAGTTGCTGAAGAGACGATAAAACGCTTTTTTTTCAGTGCGAGCTGGCTCGGAACGGAGTCATATATTGCGGAAAGTCTGCCTGTCGGATCGAGTTTCATCAAATCATCAAGATAAAGGTCGATGATCTCTTTTTTCACGCTGTCGACATGGTCAAAATTGTTGCTTTTGATGTAGGCCTCGACCGCCTGCGGCATTCCGCCTACCGCCATGTATATCCTAAAATCACGCATCAGGCTTCTGTTGAGTGCGTTTCCGGCCTGTATTCCCGCCTTGAAAAGCTGCCGCAAAGTATCGGGATCTTTACCTGTAGCCCATGAAAACTCCTCAAAATCCATCGGATAGACTTTTATTCGGTGTTCTTCTGACGGAATCACGATGTCCTTCACATTTTTTCTGATTGAAATGAGGGAGCCGGTTTCTATGTAGTCGTAACGGCCGTCTTTTACAAGATACTTGATTGCCTGACGAACTTTCGGGTTCAGCTGGATTTCATCAAAAATGATTACAGATTTTCTTTTTTTGAGAGTGATTCCCGTTTCTGCCTGCAAACGGAGAAAAAATATATCGGGTTTCGCGATGTCCCGAAAAACATCGAGCATTTCCTCCGTTATATCGGCGAAGTCGATTCGGATATAAGAGTCGTACTCGTTTTTGGCAAAATTTTCGGCTATTGTCGATTTGCCAACACGGCGTGCACCTTCCAAAAGACAGGCGTACCTGCCGGCGTATTCTTTTTTCCACTTAATCAGTTGATCATAAACTTTTCGTCTAAACATCGCACTCCCCATCAAAAATACCATTATTTCAATATCAACTTTTGCAAAAAGTAAAGTTTTTTCAATATCACAAAGTGCAAAGAGTAAAGTTTTTTCAATATAAACCGAAAGATTTCGGATTCTGCAACCAGTAAAACTGCGGGCGATCGCCCGCGCTACGGCAGGTCAAAAAAAAGAGGGTCTTCCGACCCCCTTCTAAAAAAGATTCCTAAGTCTCTCGCCACACTGGAGAGGGATTTCGGGTTAGATTTTACTTCAGATTCTTTTTGAAATCGATGATGTCGGAAAGGCCGGAATAGGTTTTGTATGCGTTGTTTTCGCAGACAACTACTGTCGGAACACTTCTGATCCCGAATTTTCTTGCAAGGTCCATGTTCTCAGCTGCATCGAGGACTCTGAGATAAGGAGTTCCTTCCATTTCTTCTTTTGCTTTCGGGCAGTTGGGGCAGGTTTTCTGGGTGAAGAGATAAACCTGTTTGTCGCTGCACGGTGCTGCTGACATCGAAGCTGCCGGCTGGACGAAAGATTCTGGAGCGACTGTCGAGTTTACGAAAGTTCTTTCGCAGGTTTTGCCGCCTTCGCTACCGCCGTTGCCGATGTTGACTTCCTTTGCGATGTCGGAAGAAATCTGGTATTCGGTCCTCTTCTCGAATTCCTGTTTCTTGCCGTCGTTCCAGTGTTCGATCGGTCTGTAGTAGCCGGTGATCCTGCTGTAAACTTCAACTTTGCCGCCGCATTTCGGGCATGAATCGTGTTCGCCTGCGCTGTATCCGCATTTCGGGCAGATCGTGTAGGTCGGGGAAATCGTGAAGTAAGGAAGCTTGAAGGTGTATGCGATCTTTTTGACGAGTGCCGCAGCCGACTGCCAGGAAGGAAGTTTTTCGCCGAGGAAAGTGTGGAAAACCGTTCCGCCCGTGAACTTGGTCTGGAGCTTGTCCTGAATCTCGAGAGCTTCAAAAGGATCGGTCGTGTAGTTTACCGGAAGGTGGCAGCTGTTGGTGTAGAAAGGTTTCTCGTCCTTGCCTGTTGCAGCGGTGATGATGTCGTCCCATCTTTCCCTGTCCATCTTCGCAAGACGGTAAGCGGTCGATTCAGCCGGAGTAGCTTCAAGGTTGTAGAGGTCACCTGTCGTTTCCTGATAGTTTTTGAGTTTTTCGCGCATGAAATCAAGGACATCCTGCGAGAACTTGAGCCCTTTGTGGCCTGCGATGTTCTCTTTGATCCAGCATGCGTTGAGGCACATTTCGTTCATGCCGACAAGACCGATCGTCGAGAAGTGCGAGTTGAAGTTGCCGAGGTATCTTTTGGTGTATGGATAGAAGTTCTCGTTGAGGAGTTTCGTGCAGACTTTCCTTTTGATTTCAAGACTTCTCTTTGCAATGTCCATGAGTCTTTCGAGTTTTGCATAGAACTCTTCCTCGTTTTTCGAGTTGTATGCAATCCTCGGAAGGTTGATTGTTACGACTCCGATGCTGCCTGTCTTTTCACCGCTGCCGAAGAGACCGCCGGTTTTCTTGCGGAGTTCTCTTTTGTCAAGCTGGAGTCTGCAGCACATGCTTCTGACGTCACTCGGTTTCATGTCGCTGTTGATGAAGTTCTGGAAGTAAGGGGTGCCGTATTTTGCCGTCATTTCGAAAAGAAGCGGAACGTTCTCGCCTTCCCAGTTGAAGTCTTTCGTGATGTTGTAGGTCGGGATCGGGTACTGGAAACCGCGGCCGACAGCGTCGCCTTCAAGCATGATCTCGATGAACGCCTTGTTGATCATATCCATTTCCTTCTGGCATTCGCCGTAGGTGAAATCCATCTCTTTGCCGCCTACGATAGCCGGAATGTTCTTGAGGTCGTCCGGACATACCCAGTCGAGCGTGATGTTGCTGAACGGAGACTGAGTTCCCCATCTCGACGGAGTGTTTACGCCGAAAACGAAAGCCTGGATAGCTTGTTTTACACCTTTGTAGTCAAGTTTGTCGACGCGTGCGAACGGAGCGAGATAGGTGTCGAAGCTCGAGAAAGCCTGAGCGCCCGCCCATTCGTTCTGCATGATGCCGAGGAAGTTGACCATCTGGTTCGCGATCGTGTAAAGGTGGTTTGCCGGAGCCGAAGTGAGTTTACCGGGAACACCGCCGAGACCTTCCTGGATGAGCTGTTTAAGCGACCAGCCTGCGCAGTAAGCGGTGAGCATCGAAAGGTCGTGAAGGTGGAAGTCTCCGTTTTTGTGGCACTGTGCGATCTCGTTATCGTAGATTTCGCTCAGCCAGTAGTTTGCAGTGATCTTTCCGCTGTTGTGAAGGATAAGTCCGCCTATGCTGTATGTAACGGTCGAATTTTCCTTGACTCTCCAGTCTTCGTTGTTGACGTAGCTGTTGATGGTGTCTTTGTAGTCGAGGATCGTCGATTTCATCTCACGGAGTTTCTCGCGCTGCTTTCTGTAAAGGATGTAAGCCTTTGCAACTGAGGTGTAGCCTGATTTTTCAAGCGTGTTCTCGACGCTGTCCTGAACGTCTTCGATCTCGATTACGTTGTCGTGGATCTTGTTCTGGAAATCTGCCGTTACTCTGAGCGTGAGAATGTCGAGAATATCGTCGTTAAAAAGCATATCAGCGGCGACGAATGCCTTTTTGATAGCTTCCTTGATTTTAGTTAAGTCGAAATCCGCCAAAGCGTTGTTTCTTTTTCTGATTTTGAACATTTGTTTTGTCTCCTCGGGTTAAAGTTAAAAAAAACAAAAAGCGCGGCGATGATACACAAGCAGTTGTGGTTGTCAACAAAATTTTGCACAATATCTTGAGTTTTTTATAAGTGCCTAAAAACTAAGAGATTTTTTTTCAAATGCGGCTGTTTTTGTTGTCAAAACACGGGATTTTTGTAAATTTTTTCGTATTCTTTCGCCGAATTTTTCCAGCTGAAATCGCATTTCATCGCAGCTTTCCGCATCTTGTCGATGTGTTTGGGGCGGTCGAAATAGGTGCTTACGGCCCAGCCTACGGTGTCGAAAATGGCGTCAGTCGACAGGTAGTCGAATTTGAAGCCGGTCCCGCTGCCGTCGGCTTCGCAATATTGCTGAACGGTGTCGGAAAGACCGCCTGTGTTGCGGACGATGGGAAGCGTGCCGTATTTAAGCGAATAGATCTGGTTGAGTCCGCACGGCTCGTAGCGCGACGGCATTATGAAGAAGTCGCTCCCCGCCTCGACGAGGTGAGACATTTCGTCGCTGTAACCTATGAAACTGCCGATTTTGCCTGGTTTTTCGCCGGGGATCCTCATAAAAAAGTTTTCAAGTCCGCTCTCTCCGGACCCCATGATCGCAAACTGGACAAACATCGAATCAACAATGCGTCCGACTGCTTTTGCAAGGATGTCAAGCCCTTTCTGGTGCGCGAAACGGCTGACAACGCCGATAAGCGGAATTTTCTCGTCTTCGGCAAGACCGAAACGGCGCTGTAACTCGCGCTTGCAGACATTTTTTCCTTTAAAACTGCGTGCCGAGAAGTTTTCAGGAATGTTTTTATCGGTTTTCGGATCCCAGACTGAATAATCGACACCGTTGAGTATGCCCGAATATCTCTCGTTTTTGCTTTTGAGGTAAGGCGCAAGGCCGTAACTCTGCGAGCCGCCGAGTGTTTCTTCGGCGTATTTCGGGCTCACTGTCGTCACGAAATCGGCAAAATGGATGCCTCCTTTGAGGAAATTGACACGACCATAGTCCTCGAAAATTTCGCTTGTGAAAAATTTCCAGTCAAAACCGCAGTAGTCGAGACAGTCGGCGCTGTAAATCCCCTGGTATCCGATGTTGTGGATGGTGAGGACAGATTTCGCTTTATCGATCCCGCTTTCGCCCCACTCCCAGGTCTTCATGTATGCGCAGACCGCCGCAGTCTGCCAGTCATGGGCGTGGACGACATCCGGTCTGAAATCCATATCGCGCATAAGCTGCAGTGCGGCGCGGCTGAAAAAGGCGAAACGGTACGGGTTATCCTGAAAATCGTTGCTGAAACTGTCACAGTAAAGCCCGTCGCGCAGGAAATATTTATCCGATTCGATAAGAAATACCCTGACCTTTTTGCCCATCATCGCTGTTTTGACAGAACACCACTCTTCTATCCCGCAACCCATATGGACACACATCGATTCAAAAAAAGTAGTGATTTCGACTTCTTTCGAGCGGATGGCTTTGTAGTATGGAAGAATAACGGCGACTTCGTGCCCGAGTTCCGCAAGTGCCTGTGAAAGAGAGCTTGTGACATCTGCCAGACCGCCGGTCTTTACAAAAGGATAACATTCCGATGCGACAAAAGCGATTTTCATTTTCTCCCCCGAAAAACAACAATAAACAGAAAATGATAGGTCCGGCACGGAATATGTCAAGCGAAAGCGTTTCCTGACTATGGAATGCGGCGCAAGCGGACTATTTTTACAGAAATATCCGCGATAAATTTGAGTTAAACCGCTTTCTGGTTTAAAAAAGAGAGTTTTTTGTGTCCGGAAGTTGAAAATGAAGTCTGTTTCAATAAAAAACGATGTTACAAAAACGGTTTCGCTCGACGCCGTTTCACCCGATTTTATCTGTGAGAAAACCATAAATTCAGGCGGAAGCTGGAAATACGACATCAAGGAGGAACTCGGACGCGGCGGGATCGGAAGAGTCATGGTCGCTTTCGACCGGAGCGTCGGCAGGGAAATCGCACTTAAGGAACTCATCAGCGCCGACGGCGGAAAAATCCCATCGCTGAACAAAATCAAATCCGATGAAGCCCGTTTTCTGCGCGAAGCATGCGTTACCGGACAGCTTGAACACCCCGGGATCGTTCCAGTTTACGAAATCGGCGGCAAACCCGACGGAAACCGCTATTACACAATGCGTCTCGTCCGCGGAGTGACCCTTTCGCAGGCAATAAAAGATGCAGGAACACTTGAAAAACGGCTCAGGCTCCTCCCCCATTTCCGTGATATCTGCAACGCCATCGCATACTCGCACAGCCGCGGCGTCATCCACCGGGACATCAAGCCGGAAAACATCATGATCGGGGAATTCGGTGAAACTGTTGTTCTCGACTGGGGTCTGGCGAAAGTCAAAGGCGAAGACGATACTACAGCCGGCGAACTCCGCGAAGAACTCAATCTTCTGAAAATCGAAAATATCGGGATGACGCTGAAAGGCAAAGCGATCGGAACTCCGGCCTATATGTCACCGGAACAGGCACGCGGCGACATCGACGCGATCGACGAGCGCAGCGACATTTATTCTCTGGGAGCCGTGCTTTACGAAATCCTGACAGGTGTTCCTCCGTTCAAAGGAAAGACTGTTCAGGAGACGCTTGAAAATGTCAAGTCGTCCCAGGCAGTCGACATCACCATTTTCGAGCCGGCAGCCCCGCCGGACCTGTGTGCCGTCGTCGCCAAGACTTTGACTAAAGACCGTGAATCCCGCTACCAGTCGGCGCTTGAAATTGCAAAAGAGATCGAAAATTTCATGTCAGGCGGCAAGATCGCTGCCTACGAATACAGTTCATGGGAGATGGCAAAGCGTTTCGTCGTGAAAAACAAATCTCTTTCCGTTCTTGTCCTTGCGTTCTTCGTTGTTCTTGTTTTCTCGTCCGTAGCCGTTTTCAAAGCTTACCGCAATTCGGTGAGCAGCGAAAAAACGGCACATCTTAACCTTTCGCTCGGATATCTGGAATATGCCGAAAAACTTTTGAAAGAAGGAAAATATTCCGATTCCGGAATTTTTGCCGCGGCTTCCCTTTACCACTCTCCTTTCAACCCTAAAAGTCCGTGGAGTTATCCCGAATCATATCTTGCCGAAAACAATGAAGAAACTCTTGACCACATGCTTAAGATCCAGTCCCAGCTCTACCTTTCTTCGGTCTACGGCAACAACGCTTTCAAAAAAAACCTCTTTCCGCTTGATTTTGATGCGCGCAGTATCGCGGTTTCCCCGGATGGAGCACTTTTCGCCGTTTCGGGCAAGAAAAAAGAGGTCAGAGTCTACTCCGCCGACGGCACCGAAAAATTCACTCTCAGCGGTCACAAGGACGAAGTCGGCAGCGTCAGATTCTCTCCCGACGGCAAATTCATTGCTACAGGAAGCTGGGACGGAAGCCTGATTTTGTGGAACGCATCCGACGGTTCGCAGATAAAATCACTTCCAGCTTCAGCAGGTGAAATCTACACTCTGGCATTTTCGCCGGACAGCGGATTCATCGCTTTCGGCGGAACTGAAAAAACTCTCTGGATTGTGAAAACCGGCGATCTGAACCTTTCAGCCGACATTTTCGAGCTTGAAAATACCGTCCGCGCAATCGACTGGTCGCCTGACGGTAAAAAAATCCTTGTTTCAGACAGTTCCGGCAGGATCTACCTTGTCAGAAAAAGCGGGATCGAAAAAATTTTCGATTTTCATACCGAAGCTACTGTAGCCGTAAAATTCCTGAATGACGGAATCCGCTTTGTTTCGGCCTCATACGACAAGAAATTTGCAGTCTGGAGTCTGATGTCATCAAAACCGCTCAGTGTTTTCGAGCACTGGGACGCTTTTTTTTCGCTTGACGTATCTTCAGACGGGAAATTTGCCGCAGCGGCGACGCGCGACGGAGCGATCAAACTGCTTAACCTCAAAACACGCCAGATCGATGATCTGAAGGGTCATTCAGGCGCAGTCTTTTCAACTGCATTTCTGCCGATGGGAAATTCGTTGGTTTCTGTCGGCGAAGACAGGCTCGTTAAATTCTGGCAGACCGATTTTGATAAAAAAATGCAGAGATTCCGCGGCCATACGACATACATCCCGTCGATCGTCTACTCTCCTGACGGCAGATTTTTAGCTTCTTCAAGCTGGGATTCGACGATAAAACTCTGGGATATTTCCACAGAATCGGCAGTTTCATCTTTCGGGATCGAAGGAACTGTTTCATACAGTATGGCATTCTCGCCCGACGGACAGTTTCTCGCAACAGGCGATTCCGACGGCCGCCTCCGTTTCTGGAATCCGGTCACAGGAAAGATGATTTTTTCGTTCCAGCTCCATTCCGAACAGATTTCGGCAATAAAATTCTTCAAAAACGGCAGATTCATAGTTTCGGCAGGAAAAGACCGCAGAATAACCGTTTTCGATGTTTCTAAAAAAAGAGTCCTTCAAACTTTCGAGCATGAAAATCCGGTAAATACTGTCGATGTCGCTTCCGACGGTTCGCTTATTGCGGCTGCGGGACGCAACGGAGAGATAATTTTCAGGAGTTTTCCCGACGGAAAAAAGGTTTTCGCTACGAAAGACGGCGGAAAATCGATACTTTCGATCGCGATCTCACCCGACAAGACACTCGCTGTCTCTTCAGACGAAAACGGGATCGTCACCGAGCGGGAGATAAAAACAGGAAAAATCATAAAAACTTTCACCGGTAATTCCGGTGCAGTCAACGCCGTAGCCTTTTCCGACGACGGCAGAATGTTCATTTCGGCAGGCAGGGAAGTCGTCGTCAGAAACACTTCAGATTCGCAGAAGATCATGGAATTCGAACTGCAATACGCTGCATACAGCGTCACTTTCGAATACGGCAGCGGCTTTTTCGCAGTAAGTGACGGTGCAGTCATCAAACGCTATCCAGTTATACACGAAATGTGGAAGGAAGATCCCGAAAAACTGCTCGAAGAATCGCAGCGCGAGGCTGGGAAAAGGCTTGAAGGCTTCAAACTTATTCCGTTTTAGGAGGGAAAATGTCCGAAATTCAGAAACTTGGTGCAATACTCAAAGAAAAAAATATCAGAATCAGCGGCGCGGAATCGTGCACAGGCGGCATGGTCGCGGCAGAAATCACCTCTGTTGACGGAATTTCGGCGGTTTTCAATGAAAGTTTCATCACCTACTCAAACGATTCAAAGCACAAAAACCTCGGCGTATCGCTTGAAACTTTGGAAAAATTCGGCGCGGTGAGCGAAGAATGCGCCCGCGAAATGGCGGAAGGCGCGGCAGAAAGAAGCGGCGCGGATATCGCTTTTTCAGTCACTGGAATAGCAGGACCTACCGGAGGAACGAAGGAAAAACCGGTGGGAACAGTCTGCTTCGGCGTGTTTTTTAAAGGGAAAACCGTTTCAACAACGGCTCATTTCGACGGTGACCGCGAACAAGTCAGAAGATCATCCGTTGATTTTGTGATCGATATGATGATCTCGGCGATCGAAAACAGTTGACTCATCAAATTTTACAAAAAAATTTAAAGAATTGTCCGATTTGTCTGCCGATTTTAGAATTATTACTACTCAATTCCTAACGGTTTGAGAGCACGCGGAAAAACGCCGTGCAGATAGCTTATGAGAACTCCGAAATTGGTCATCGGGATCCCTTTTTCAGCAGGGATCGCCTGACGAAGAAGCATTTCGCGCCTGTTCAGAGTGCATGCTCCGCAGTGGACTATCAGTTTGTAGTCGCCCAGATTTTCAGGATAATCGCGTCCTGCCGAAGTGTCGATTATAAGCCCGCCGCCCACTTTGTCGTTGAGCCATTTCGGGATTTTGACTCGTGCGATGTCGTCATCCTGAGAGTGATGCGAACAGCTTTCGGCGATAAGCACTTTGTCGCCCGCTTTCAAAGTGTCGACCGTTTTTACAGCCTTCACCATTTCGGCGAGATTGCCTTTCTGCCTGATCGAAAGGATCGAAAAAGAAGTAAAGGGAATATCATCCGGAATAATAGGCGCCACCTTTGAAAAAACCTGCGAATCGGTGACTGCGAGAGCAGGTTTAGTGCTCAGTGAATCAAGCGTTTTCTGCAGATTCTGAGGCTCGCATGAAAGAGCGATCCCGCCGCCGTCAAGAATGTCTCTCCAAGCTCTAACTTGAGGCATGATCATTTTTCCTTTCGGCGCGCTTGAATCAATAGGCGTTATCATAAGAACGATATCTCCCGGCTTGATCAGATCGCGCAGAAACGGCGGTTCCCATTCGTTAGGCGATTTTTCAGTGATTTTTTTGGTAAGATCAGTGATCCCGGAGCTGTTAGCGGCGCTTATCGCTACAAATTCCCTGCCGTCAAGCCATTTTTTAACGTTTTCGGAAAGCATAAGGTCTGATTTGTTTAGGACAACGATGAAGGGGACCTGCTTTTCTTCGCATTTTGCAATTATTTCATCCTCGAAATCACCCGCTTCGCCCGAAGCATCGACAACAAGCAGGACCATATCCGATTTATCAAGATAACTTCTTGATTTTTTTACCCTTTCAAGACCAAGCGCATCATTTGTGTCGTCGATTCCCGCGGTATCGATAAGCACTGCCGGGCCGACAGGAAAAAGTTCTATCGCCTTCATGACAGGGTCGGTAGTCGTTCCCGGAACATCGGAAACGATCGCAACTTTCTGCCCCGTGAAAGCGTTTATCAGCGACGATTTGCCGGCGTTGCGTCTGCCGAAAATCGAAATGTGGAGTCTGTCTCCGACCATAACTCTGCCCATAGTTACCTCACAAAATATCTTTGTAGTCCTTAAAATAAGTGAATTCCACGTTTTCAGACGCAAGTTTCTCGGCAAGTTCGTCTGTCGCATAGATTTTATCGGCGTATCTCGAACCGCAGAAATCGGTCTCGCCGTCACCGAAATAAATCGTTTCGAAACCTTCGTTTTTGTATTTTTCGACGACCGCACGCTTGCAGTTTGAACAGTTCTTCTCACAAAGCGGAGGAAGAGCGTTTTTGCACGGGACCAGCTCCCAGTTTTTGTCGCCTAAGTATCTTATATCATTGATGTATGCTTCGACTTCCGTGTTTCCCATGAAAAGTTCGGCAAAACTTCTGAAACCGCCGCTTAAAATGACTATTTCGTCACCGTTTTCGCGGACTTTTTTCACAAAATCGAAAAAACCTTCACGTACCGGGACACTTTTCTTAATAAAATCAAAAAGTTCCTCTTTCCCGGCTTTCATTGATTCGACTTCATCCACCAGCGTCTGATGGCGTTCCCTTCTGCCGGCCCGCATCTCGTTTTCAAGCTCACGCCAATCGACGATGCAGTATTTGTCGAACGCGACGACAAGAGTGTCAAGTGCCGTCACCGTGCCGTCAAAATCGAGAATGTAGCATTTTCTTCCGTTCATTTTTCCTCCAGCAAAAACGACAAAGTATAACACTTTTTGCCGGAAGCTGAATTTTTCCTGCATCAATTTGAAAATCTCTTTACAATCATTGTATTTTCACTATAATTTCAGGTTTTTTGCTGTTTGAAGGAGCACTTTTTGTATAACAACAAAATTCAGGGAATAGGGCTTCTGCTCGCTTTTATCGCGCTTTTGATCGCGGCGGTCGTAGGAATAATCATTTATTCGGGTGGTGAAACCACAACTTTCCAGGGTTTTGCGGAATCGAATGAAACCATAATAAATTCAGAGACTTCTGTCAGCATAAAAAAGATTTTGGTTATGGAAGGCGACCCTGTTTACAAAGGGCAGAAACTTGCCGAACTTGAAAGCCAGGAACTTGCCCTGCGTATCGCTGACATCCGCAGTCAGCTTCTCCAGATCGAGACAAAACGGGGCTTGAGCGAAGCCGAAATAAAATCAAAAATTTTGCAGAACAAAGCGGCGGAACGCGCCGTAATAAGCGAACTCAGAGCACAGATCCAGACTCTCGAAAATCAGCTTAAAATCAACAAAGAGCTTTCGGACGGGCTCAAAAGCGTGAAGATCAAAAAGTCGGCTTCAGTCAAAAATCCTATAGAAATCCAGATCGAATCGCTTGAATCGGCAATCGTTGACCGAAGAAAGGAATTCGCCGAAATAAACCGCATGTACAATAAAATGCTCGAAGGCGGCGAAACTCCCGAAAATGTCGAGGCTGAAAAGCTGAGAGCCGAGCTGAAATCACTCGAGGAACAGAATTCAAACATGGCGGTCTACGCTCCTTTTGACGGGATCGTCGGCAGCGTTTTCATCAAAAACGGAAACGGCGAGAAAGTCTTCTTCAAAGGGGGTGAAAAAATCGCGGCATACAGCCCTATCCTTTCTATCGTCAGCAAGGAACCTTCGTTTGTCAAAGGCTACATCCCCGAATCGCAGTTTTCGCTCATAAACACAGGCGACGAAGTTACCATATCCAACACTCAGACACCGCAGCAGATAACAGGCGTCGTCACAGGGCTCGGAGGCAGGATAATCCCGCTTCCGGTGCGTCTTCTCAAAAACCAGAACATCGCGCTCTGGGGTCGTGAAATCGTTGTCAAAATCCCTGAAAACAACGGGTTTATCCTCGGTGAAAAAGTTTCGATAACCTGCGGCACCAATGTCTGGGACAATCTGGCGAAGGCGTTTTCAGTCACGCAGTCAAAACTTTCCGCAAAGGAAAGGGATAAAAAAAAACTGAATAAATCACAAAACCTCACCCCCGACCCCTCTCCAATGTGGCGAGGGGAAAATGACCGGAATGAGACGTATCAGGTCACGTCTCTACGGTGGGACGGCAGGGTAAAGATCGAGGCGTCCGGCGCGGTTTTCGTTCCTGAAACAGGAAAATTCCTTGTCGTTTCAGACGATACAGAGAAGAAAAAACCGCTTCTTTTCGAAGTCGGCAAAAACGGTGAAACAAAAGCGATCAGCATTAAAAATTTCAATAAAATAAACGATTTAGAATCAATAGCAAAAGAGCACAAAAACACTTATCTTATAATGTCGTCTCTCAGTTATTCAAAAAAAGGAAAACTGAAATCCGAAAGAAGGCTCCTTGCACGGATCACTTTTGCAAACGGTGAGGCAAGACTTGAAAACGCGGTCGATTTTTATGAAATCCTTAAAAATTTTGCCGAAAAATCCGGTTCGGAAGCGGCTAAGTTCCTGAAAAAGGGAATTGCTGAAAGATCGATCGACATCGAAGGAATGTTTGTCACCGGCGATTCGCTTTTCATCGCCTTCAAAAATCCTCTTTTCAACGAAAACGGCGTTATTTTTGAGATAGACGGCTACAAAACCATTTTTGCAGAGAAAAAAATTTCGGAAAGCCGGCTGAAAACGATATTTGTCGATGTGCCTCATGAAAGAAAAATTTCTGATATTTACATGCAATCCTCTGATAAATTCTACTACACGGCTTCGTGTGACAGCGAAAAATGCGGAGGATTATACCGCTTCGAAAACGGAAAAAGCGAACTTGTAAAAGAGTTTCCGGAACTGAAACCCGAAGGCATCGCGGTCGATGAGATTGGAAATTTCTTCATATTTTTTGACCTCGGCCAGCAGGAAAATTCAAAATTCATGGATCTGGGCAGAATATGAAAAAGTTTTTCTCTGTTTTTTTAACATTTTTCCTCTTCTCGTCCCTTTTCTGTGAAGATCTGACGATTGCCCAGTACATCGAAGCGGCGAAAGACGATCCGCGCCTCAAATCGAAAAAGGCGATGTCCGATTCTCTGGAAAATTCCGCCGACACGCCGGGAATAAAAAGGCTTGAGTTCAGAAGCGAAACCGGAAATTTCGACATTATGGAGCAGAAATACGCTCTCAGGCTCTATTTCAAAGGGTTCGGCGAGACAAAATCTTCGCGCGAATTTATAAAAAACATGCAGAATCTTCACAAACTCGAATACACATCGGCCCGTTCCGAAGTCCTCTTTGAAAGATACAGTGCGATCGTCACTTATATCCAGCATAAAAAAGAACTGAAAATCGTCGCTTCGATGCGCGAACTTCTTTACGACAAGCTCGCTGTCACCACGAAAATGGGCGATATCACAGGCGAAACGACCGAGATCGACAAAATGGATATCGACGACAAAATAACAGAAATCGAAATGCGGCAGATCGAGCTCGAATCGACTATCGAATCGATAGAAGCCGCAATAAAAAGCGAACTCGGAGAAGACAAAACGCCTGTTTTCGAAAGAGAAAAAATCGTCTCGGTCGATGAAATTGAAAAATTCGCCGAATCACTCTCCGAAATCCACGGCGCATCTAAAGCCGGGAACGATTACCAGACTCTGCGTTCGATAGTCGCGCAGAACGAAATCGCGCTTGAAGAGGCGAAAGAGCGCGACTGGCTGAAATACATAGCTCTCGAATACGACACTGACCACCGCAGCGACAAGCCATCGCGCGGATTTTCGATAGGTTTTGCGATCTCGATCCCGGGATTTAAAAACAACCAGTCGTCGATTGTGAAAAAGAAACTGAAAATGATGGAACAGGATCTGGGGTTCGAAACGCAGAGACGCATCAGGGAAGCGGAGATCCGGACTGCTCTTCTGATGCTGAAACGGGAGATAAAACAGTACAAAATGCTCTCCAAAAGGAAAGAGGAAGGGGAAAAGAGCAACATTTTTGCCAAATATTCGTCAATAGAGGGCTTGAACCCGATGATGGTCATCAAACTGAAAGAGAAAATCCTGAAAAAAGATCTGAAACTGGCTGAACTTGAGCTTAAGATCTACGAAAAATACATAAATCTTGCATATCTTCTAGGCATCTACGAGGACGAATCAGCCGGCAACTTTCTGAACGGGAAAAATGAATAATGGCTTTGCACAATCAAAACGACATCCCTTCCGTTCTGCAGCGTTTTGAATTCAAATACCACATTCCTCGCTCGATGATCAGCCCGATTTCCGACTTCGTCAAAGCTTACTGCTTTCTTGACAAGTATTCGGAGATGTCGCCGAGCGGGTTCTACCGTATAAACAACCTTTATTTTGATTCGCCTTTTCACACTTTTCTTAAAAACAGGCTCTCCCAGAAAGAAAGACGCTTCAACATGCGGATACGTTCCTACGGCGAAAACCCTGAACCGCCCTATTTCTGGGAAATCAAGTGCAAACTCGGCGAAAACAGGCAGAAATTCCGCGTGAAAGTCAAATCAGGCGAAACCGAAAGACTTTTTTACTCGCCGCATGCTTCCTCAGAACTCGGTTTTTCGGGACTTGACGCGAAAAATATGGATATGTTCCAGTCGCTTGCCCTTTCCTACAACGCCCAGCCGCAGATCATAACTCAGTATGACAGGATGGCGTGGATAAGCGAAACTGATGAATACGCAAGAGTCACTTTTGACGCCAATCTCCAGTGTGCCGAAGAACGCAGTTTCAATGTTTCGCCCGATCCGAAAAGAATGGAAAGTTACGACACGACCCGGATTTTCGGCTCGGGAGCGCATTGCATACTCGAACTCAAAGGACAGGTTTCGCATCTTCCGCTCTGGATGGTCGATCTTGTAAAAACTTTTGACCTCAAACGCGCCGCCTTTTCAAAATTCAGATACGGAATGATGCGTATCCTAACGAACAACAGACCTGAAAATGTCTGGTATAATGTTTTTGATCAGGGAGAAATATATGAGTGATTTTCTGACTAACAACCTTTCTTCATCGTCGCTTTCGTCGCTGAGCGTCATTTTTTCTGCAGCTCTTGCCTTCATCCTTTCGGTGTCGGTGGGACTCACCTACATCAAGACTTTCCGCGGCCTTTCATATTCGCGGAATTTCGTGCAGGCTCTGATGCTCGTTTCGATCATAACGGCTATGGTAATGCATGCGATAGGTGACAGCGTTGCCACAGGGATCGGCACGCTCGGTGCACTTTCTATCATCCGTTTCAGAACGAATTTCAAGGATTCACGCGACATCGTCTTCATGTTTGCGGCACTTGCAGGGGGGATCGCGTGCGGCGTAGGAGCGTATTTTATGGCTTTTGTCGGTATCCTCCTTTTCAACATCGCCGCTTTCGTCCTCTATTTCTCGCAGCTCAGCAAGGTTTCATACTTTGACGGGATCCTGCGCTTCAACATCGCAAGCGACGAGCTTGAAATCGAAAAAATGGCCGGGATACTGAAAAAGCACTGCAAAGTCTTCGCCCTCATCACCCTGAAGGAAATCGCGGTAGGAGAAAGGCTTGAATACGCCTATCACATCAAAATGAAGCCGAAATCGACTTCGGAAGAGCTTGTCAAAGAACTGAAAGCGGAAATTCCGGCCATGCAGAATGTCGCCCTTCTTCTTCAGGAAACAACTGTCGAGCTTTAAAACCATGAAAAACGAAAAATTTTCGAAAATCGCAGAGATACTTCTTTTTACTTTCCTCTTTATTGTAATATTTTCAAGAGTTTATCTTGAAACGGCCGTGTTTGCCAAAAGATCTTATTTTGCATATTTCGTGGTAACACATCACTGTTCGTGGTTCACTTTCGTTTTTTTCTATTTCGCTTTGTGCGCCCGCTACATTCTCGGCCTGAAAGCTGAAAAAATCAAATACCTCGCACTTTTCAGTCCTGTGATCTTCATTCCGATCATTCATGCATGGATCGAAGAAACTCCGATCAAACTTCAGTATCTGCGCGGCGACTTTTCGAAAGTCCTTTTCGACATTTTCACGCTCTACAAATTCAGTGAACAGGACAGTTTCTTTTTCTTTGAAATGCTCGCCCTGCTAGTTATTTTCGCGGTTTTGAGCTACATCGTATCGCGCAGTGTTTTAAGAACGCTTGCAAGCATAATAGTCGGCTTTTACGGCAGTATGTTTCTTGCAGGTTTACAGCTTTTCGGTGTTTATCCGAGAACAAAAGCATACTTTCCGATTCATACAATTTTCAAAAACCATGTTTTTCTTTCGCTTGTCTATTTCACAGCGATGATCCTGGCGTTCTCCATCTGTTTTCTTCCCGAAATCATTACGCTTTTCAAGCGCGATTTAAAACCGCTGCTCATCACTTTAGCGGCGACGGTCCTTGGCGCGCTAGTCATTCTTTTCGGGATCTCATTAAATTTCAAGCCTCTGAATGCCGCCGATTTCATTCTTCTTACGATCCTCTTCACCACATTGGTGATGTCGGCAATTTTCTGTAAAAAAGGGACTAACCTGCCCGGCAACCGCTTTTTCCCGGTTGTTTTTTCGGCTGTTTCGCTGATTCTGATAATCGGAATAATATTAACTAAAAGGATCTTTGTCTAAAGACCGCTCACAATCTTCCACTTTCCGTCTTCCTTGACGAACTTCATCTTGTTGTTTTCGGAAATTTTCTGATTTACCATGCCGTCAGGCTGTATGAAAGCGTTCTCCTCAGACGGCGGCAGAGAACTTTTCATCTTAAAACGCACCTCGAAAAAATAAATCAGCTCAGCCTTGTCCTCGTTAATGAACTGAAGATCTTTCACTACAAAAGTCACATAAACTTTTTCCAGACTGTTGTAGGCATCGGAATGCAGGATCTCGACCAGTTTGTCGTAATCTACATCGTCGACAGCCTCGTCTGTTCCGTTTGTGTCGTAGTAATTCTTTGAAACATACTCCAGATAAATATCAGGATTCTGTTCCTGGAACCCTTTCTGATAGTGAGCCCATATCTCCAGAATCTCAGTGGAGTCGGGCGTTTCCTCGATGTCCGTTCCCTTAATCGTCTTTTTGTTGCATGCAACAGTCAAAAACATCGAAAAAACAATCAAAAGCATCATCAATTTTTTCATTTTACTCCTCCTTTTATGATTTAAATCCAACCGTCTTCTTCAATTTCTTCAGTTTTCACTTGTGATTTATGCAATGTTCCGCTGAAAACCTGATACAAAATTCCGTCAAAGACATAAGAATCACGCAGATAATTTTTGGAGCCGTTTATACCCTGCAAGCCGCTTCCTGTTACTTTGAATGTGCCGTTTTTGCAGCCGAGATAAACTGTGTTTCCGGATTTCTGCATCTCTGGATCGTTGCAATATTGGCTGAAATCATTGAGTTTTTGCGGATTTTCGATATCTGCAATGTCAAAAACCGAAACTTTGCCCTTTCTTGTCAAAAGTCCGTTCAGATTTTCATAAACAAAAAGCTCGTTTCCTGCGATTTCAAGGTCTTCAGCTTTGTTGCCGAGACTGATCGTTTTCAGCAGTTCAGGTGAAAGCGGATCACTTAAATCAAAAATTCTGATGCGCTTGTTTTCGGCTGCGAAAAGTCGGTTTCCGTAGATTCTGA